>Ga0209270_1000058_pt1 | contig 293878 bp, 250 predicted proteins | sample MTBAKSrepl1MetaG_FD_187456 | JGI IMG/M metagenome (GOLD analysis project Ga0209270, IMG submission 187456) | Enrichment culture microbial communities from Arthur Kill intertidal strait, New Jersey, USA, that are MTBE-degrading - MTBE-AKS1... | ecosystem: Environmental > Aquatic > Marine >...
TCACGCTGACCGCCGCTGCATATAATCTGGTCAGGATAAGAAACATCTTGGCTGCTCAAACCGCGTAAGGGGGAGTGTGTCTTGTCGGAGTTGAAAGGCATTCAAACGAATCGATCAGATGGATATTATCCGGCTCTCTGCTCGATCATTACCCAAATTCATCGCAAATGTTGGTTTATGTGCTCCCCAGTAAATCAAATTTCAACAGCCTGCTAGAGATCACTAGTCGTCAAAAAGTATACGATGCGTATTAATTCAAATTGAAGGTTGAAAATGGATATTTTAACTCGCTTATCAACGAGGCAAAATCAAGATAACTATCAGGCATGTCGATTCACATCAAAGCTTCGATATCTTGAGGAAATCGAATGTCGAACAAGCGTGTATGTATCAGAAGAATATCTCGACTCACGATTCAGTTTTTCTAAGTCCATATTCTTATCAGTAATCGGATTCTCTGAAATAGCTGGATAAACCACATCGAGCAGAGTCCGGCGCTGCATTCAAGATGATACCTAGGAGGCAAAGAAGGGTTGCCCGCATGGAATTCTGTCTATTGCTACGTTGCAGATCATGCCAGAACAAAACAGATCGAGGAGCAACGACGTCGCGGAGCGAGGCATACTTTTAGCGTATGCCGCAGCTCCCGCGACGAGGAAGCGACGTGGAGCTGTAAAGTTCTGGCTTGATCTGCTAGCGGGACATGAGCACCTTGCCCAGCGTCATCACCTCGGCCTCCTTGGTCCCCTCATACAGCTCCAGGATCTTGGCGTCGCGATACCACTTCTGGACCTTGTATTCTTCCACGTATCCATAGCCGCCGTGCAGCTCCACGCCCAGGTTGGCGCAGAACACCGCGGTCTGTCCCGCAAAGTACTTGGCCATGGCCGAAAGGTGGTAATCGGGTTTGCCGCTGTCGAGCGACACGGCGGCCTTATAGGTCATGTTGCGCAGGGCCTCGATGCGGATCCACATCTCGGTGAGCTTCTGCATGGTGATCTGGTAGTTGCCGAGCGGTTTGCCGAAGACCGTGCGCTCCTTGCAATACTTGACCGACTCGTCCAAACAGGCTTGCGAGAGACCGATGCCCTGGGCGGCCACCAGCACGCGCGTGGTGTCGAAGAAATGCATGAGCTGATAGAACCCGGCCCCGCGCTTGCCGACCATGTTGGCCTTGGGTACGCGCACGCCGTCCAGCGCGATCTCGGCCGTGTCGCTGGCGCGGATGCCGAGCTTGCCCTTGATCTTGGTCCTTACCATGCCGGGCGAGTCCGCGGGCACGATGAACTGGCTGAAGCTCTTGTGCACCTTCTCCTCCGGATCGGTGATGGCCTGCACCACCATCCAGTCGCACACCGTGCCGTTGGTGATGAACATCTTGTTGCCGGTCAGGACATAGTCGTCGCCGTCCTCAACGGCCCTGGTCTTGTAGCCGGCCACATCCGTTCCGGCATTGGGCTCGGTATAGGCCCCGGCGCAGACCGTATCGCCGGCGCAGACCGGCGGCATATAGGTTTTTTTCTGCTCCTCGGTGCCGTAGTACAGAAGGTTCTCGCAGCCGAAGGTGGCGGCCACGATGTTGAGCCCGATGCCCATGCAGACGCGCGAGAGCTGCTCGGTGATGATGGTGTTGCCCAGGAAACCCACCCCGGCGCCGCCGTAGGATTCGGGAATCCAGCTGCCGATCAGGCCGTTGGCCCCGGCCTTCTTGCGCACCTCGGGGGTATAGTGCTCCTGCTCATCGGCCTCGGCCGCGATGGGCTCGATCTCCTTCACCGCGAACTTATAGGCCATGTCCGCCAGCATGCGCATCTCTTCCGCTAATTCAAAATCCATCTCGTCCTCCTTTTCCATAACAGGTACTTATTTTTGAACGTGGATATTTTATAGAATTCAAACTTCGAGATCAATAAACATCGTTGACATTTTTCAGGTCTGCGGAAAAAACATATAACTTTAAAAAACTTGACAGCTCAAGAGGGCATCCTGTACGACCTCGCCAAGGAGGGCATGTATGCAGATCGTTGTCACCGGATCCTTGGCCTATGACCGTATCATGAGTTTCCAGGGGCATTTCGCCGACCATATCCTGCCGGATAAACTGCATGTCCTGAACGTGTGCTTCCAGGTGGACGGCATCACGGAAAAATTCGGCGGCACGGCCGGGAACATCGCTTACGCTCTGACCCTAATGGGCGAGAAACCGATCATCTCCGCGGCCATCGGTCATGATTATCACAAGTACTTCGACTGGCTGACCCAGCACGGCATCCCCACCGATCATCTCCGCATTATCGAGGAAGAATTCACGGCCGGGGCCTATATCACCACAGACAAGGCCGACAATCAGATCACGGGCTTCAATCCCGGCGCCATGAAATATTCCTCCAATCTGGACTTTGATGCGCTCGACCCGGCCGGCACCCTCCTGATCGTCTCGCCCGGCAACCTCTCCGACATGATCAACTACCCGCTGGCCTGCAAGGCCAAAGGCATCGACTACATCTTCGATCCCGGCCAGTCGCTGCCCATGCTGGAACCACAGGATCTGGTGCAGGCCATTGAGGGCTGCCGCTTGCTCATCTGCAACGACTACGAACTGGATCTGATTATGAGCAAAACCAACTTGCGACAATCAGACCTCCTGACCCTCACCAACACCATTATTGTCACCCTGGGTGAATCCGGTTCCAAAATCATAACCAAGGCAGGCCAAACCCATATCCACACCTGCAAACCCATCCAAGTCCTGGACCCCACGGGCGCTGGCGATTCCTACCGCGGCGGGCTCTTAAGCGGCCTGATCCGGGGCCTGGATATCATAGAAAGCGCCAGGCTGGGCAGCACCTGCGCCTCGTTCGCCGTGGAATGCTACGGCACCCAGACCTATGCCTTTACATCGGAAGAATTTAGGACGCGCCTGAACCGTCTCTGAGAATCGCGCCATCTGCTTTATTGACGCCCCACCCATTCTGTGGCAAATGGCACCCTACAAAAGCATGGTCGGGTCACGACGCGACCTGAATAAGGGGGTGTGATATGGGCACCATTCTCATTATCGGCGCCGGTGCGGCAGGTTCGGTGGTGGCTAAGAAATGCGCCATGAACCGCGAGGTCTTCGAGAAGATCCATCTGGCCTCGCGCACGTTCGAAAAATGCCGCAAGGTCCAGCAGGAATGCGTCAGCGATATCACCATTTCACAGGTGGATGCGGATGATGCGGCCCAGGTCATCCGCCTGATCGAAAAAGAGAAGCCGGATGTGGTGGTCAACATGGCCCTGCCCTATCAGGACCTGTCCATCATGGATGCCTGTCTGGCCACAGGGGTGAACTACCTGGACACCGCCAACTATGAACCCAAAGAGGAGGCCAAGTTCAGTTACACCTGGCAGTGGGCCTACCAGGAGCGCTTCCGCGACAAGGGCATCATGGCGGTGCTGGGCTGCGGCTTCGACCCGGGTGTGATCAGCATCTACTGCGCCTATGCCCAAAAAAACCTCCTGGACGAAATCCACACCATCGACATCATCGACTGCAATGACGGGAGCCACGGCAAGGCCTTTGCCACCAACTTCAACCCCGAGATCAATATCCGCGAAGTCACCCAACGGGGCAAGTACTGGAAGGCGGGGCAGTGGATCGAGATCGACCCCTTGAGTGTGGCCTGCATGATCGACTATCCTTTCGTCGGGCCGCGCAAGTCCTATCTCATCTATCACGAGGAAGAGGAGTCGCTGGTCAAACATGTCAAGGGTCTCCAGCAGATCCGCTTCTGGATGACCTTTTCCGACAACTACATCAAGCACCTGGAGGTCCTGCAGAATGTCGGCATGACCCGGATCGACCCGGTCATGTTCAAAGGCGTGGAGATCATACCGCTGGAGTTCCTCAAGGCCCTTCTGCCCGAGCCGTCCTCGCTGGCCGAAAATTATACCGGCAAGACCTCGATCGGTTGCATCCTTAAGGGCATAAAAGACGGCCGGCAGACGGCCTATATCCTCTTCAACGTCTGCGACCATGCCGAGTGCAACCGTGAGCTGAACGCCCAGGCCGTTTCCTACACCACGGGCGTGCCGGCCATGACCGGGGCCATGATGATGCTTAAACGTCTCTGGAGCGGCCAAGGCGTGTTCAACGTGGAGCAGCTGCCGCCCGAGCCTTTCCTGGAAGAGGTTGCGCGCCAGGGCCTGCCCTGGCAGGCGCTTGAGCTTGGCCCTCAGGCCTACAAGGAACTCGCCGAGGTATGAGCACGGCCGCGACGCCGCTTTCCCAAGCCGCCCTGGACCAAATCACCACGCCGGCCTATGTGGTCGACATGGCCTTGCTGAAAAGGAACCTGGCCAGGGCGGCCTATATCCGCGAGGCGTGCCCCTGCCGCATCGTCCTGGCCTTGAAGTCTTTCGCCCTGCCCGCGGTTTTCCCGCTCATGCGGCATGCTCTGGACGGCACCACGGCCAGCGGCCTCTACGAAGCGCGTCTGGGCCGCGAATCCTTCGGCCGTGAAGTACATGTGTATTCGCCGGCCTACACCCCGGAGAGCTTACGCAAACTGCTGCTGATCGCCGATCATATCTATTTCAATTCCGTGCACCAGATCGAGCGCTTTCTGCCCGCCATTCGGGCGCACGGCGAGGGCATCCAGGTCGGCGTACGCATCAACCCCGGGTATTCCATGGCCACCTTGGGCGGCAATCTCTACGACCCCTGTTCGCCGCGCTCGCGTTTCGGCGTCACCCGGAAAGAACTCGACAAGCTCCCCTGGGATGCAATCGATATCCTGCATGCGCATGCCTTGTGCGAGTCGCTGCATGACGGTTCCATTGGTCTCATCAAGCATATGGCCAAAGAATTCGCGCCCTATATCAGGCGCGTCAAGGCGGTCAACTTCGGGGGCGGGCATTTCATCAATAAAACAGGTTACGATGTCGAGGCCCTGATCAAAACCATCCGCGAGTTCCGCACCCAGTTTCAGGTCGAGGTCATCCTGGAACCCGGCAGCGGGCTGGTGGTGGATGCCGGCTATCTGGCGGCCATGGTGCTGGATATCGTGCATAACGATAAAGACATCGCCGTCTTGGACGCCTCGGCCGCCTGCCACATGCCCGATGTGCTGGAGGTGCCGTACACCCCGCCCTTGTTCGGCGCGGACAAACCGGGCGTGCATCCCCACACCTACCTCCTGGCCGGCAACACCTGCATGACCGGGGACGTCATCGGTGAATATTCTTTTCAAGCGCCCTTGAAGATTGGCGATAAACTCGTGTTCGGCGATATGCTCCAGTACAGCTTCGTGAAGAACAACACCTTCAACGGCGCACCCTTACCCGAGCTGGGCCTACTACATGATGACGAAAGCTATGAAATCGTACGCCGCTTCGGGTACGAAGATTTCAAAGGCCGTTTACGCTAAAGGCCTGTACACTGGTTTACCCTGAACGGTCGCTTCGCTCCCTTGCAACACTTTAATTCAATTTTCTCTTGACATAATTTCTCTTTTAGTGCCATTCATGGCTCGCTATGACCATCTGGGTATACTGTAAGTGGCGGCAGGGGGCGGTTGCAGCGCCGATAGAGGTGCAACCGCATAACCGGCAACAAAATACCGACCACGGATTCTAAAAGATATCAAAGATGGACTGATGATAAAATTTGGAGGCGTGCTGTTATGGACTTTGATGTCCCTGAATCGGTCGTGAACGAAACCACACAGTGCCGGCATGGTTGGGCATGTCTGAAAAACGGCGACGGTGGCAAGCAGCCGCTGTGTGAAGTGGAGTATGCGGACGGCAAAAACATCCTGTTTCTGGCTACCAAAAATTCAGCCACCTGTCCATATCGGCTTGCTTACGCTGACAGGCAACTGTGCATGTGCCCGACGCATTTCGCCATCCATCAGATTCGTAGGCTTAGCATAGCCAAGCCGAACGAGTAATCGAAACCAAAACATTGATAAGCACGTGAAGGAATCGGGTGGCCCGTCTTTCTTAAGCGTCTATGGAGTTACGCCGCTTGTCGTGGCCTGACCGGCAAGACCTTCGGGCTCCGTCACGGCATTTACCGGCTCGGATGACGGCCCGGTCGATGCATCGGGCGCAGCTGCTTCAGGCTCTGATGCGGCTTGGTCGTCCGGAATAACAGCCCCGGTCGTATCGGCTGCCGCACCCAGGACATCAACGTCCCTCTCCTCGATTCCCTCTTCCGGTGCCTTCATGACCTCTTCAAATTCCTCAATCACGATGCCCCGGCGCACCATGATGCGATAGATGTAGGCCGAGCGATTGCGAACATACTTTGAATCTCCAAGGGGTTTATAGCGGATGGGATTGGGCAGCACCGCGGCCAGCCTGGCCGCTTCGCGCGGGCTTAAGGACGCAGCCGATTTACCGTAATAGTGCCGGGCGGCGGCTTCGATGCCGAAGAGTCCATCGCCCCATTCGGCCACGTTCAGATACAGCTCCACAAGGCGTTTTTTGGAAAGCGCGCGCTCCAACCGCCAGGTAAGGATGGCCTCTTTTATCTTACGGATGGGGTTTTTGGAAGGCGTCAGGTATAGGTTCTTGGCCAGCTGTTGACTGATGGTGGAACCGCCGGCCTTGAACTTTTTCTGCGCGATATCCTTTTCCAGGGCTATCTGCATGGCCACGAAATCGAAACCTTCGTGACGCCAGAACTTGTCATCCTCGGCGATAATGACCGCCTTGACCAGATAGGGCGATATCCGTTTCAAGGGCACCCAGAGCTGGGAGATATGTCTGGGCTTACCCTCGCGCGCCCACTGGGCTTCACGATAGGCCATAAAGGAGGTCTTCTTGGGATTATGCTTCTTGAGCGCCGTGACATCCGGGTACACGAAATTGAGCGCAATATCCGCAACCGTGAGCACTATGAGAATCAGAACCGTATAGGCAATCGCCTTCTTCAATCGGTCTTGCCCTTGACGATCAAACGGTTTAAGGCCTGCAAAGCCTGCAGGTCGGCATAGGTGTCCTGAATTATTGACTTCAGGGTTTTATCTTCCGCTGCGCCGCCCTCGGCCTGGACAATGAACTCCCTGAGCCGCTTGATCTCGGCTCGAATCAGGGTCGTCATGAGGGTGGTCTGCTGAGGTGTAAACCCGAGCCCGGCCGTCTGACGGGCTCTCTTTCCGGTTTGTGACCGGACCGGTTTGGCCGCCTTTGCGGCGCTTGCCTTGCGCCGGCCGGGCCGCGGTTGAGTCTTGGTCTTGGCCGGCACCGCGGTCGTTGAACCCATGAGCTTGAGTATATATTCCGGAGTCACCGCCAATACCTGAGACAGGCCCTGGATGATCTTCGGATTGGCCTCAGCAGGGGGATTGATTTCGTAAACCGACAGTGTCGCGGCGGCGCATCCTACACGATGGGCAAGTTCCTTAAGACTCAGTTTTCTGCTTACGCGCAACGCCTTGAGAGTCCGTTCCATGCCGCTATGCTAGCGTGAATCATCTCTGAACTCAAGCATTTCATCGCAGCAGACAACCGAGCCTATCTAAGGAACCGGCCCGACCGACAACGATCCGATAAAAAATTCACTGTCCCACGGCGGCGGCTATTGCTTTTCTTCAGCGGCGTAAGCCATGAATCCTTGCCGGAGATGTTCGATCAGGGCGTCGAGTCGTCCTCCATTCCCCAGTGTCTTGGGCATGGAGACGATCAGTGTCTGATCTTCCCGGGTATGCGTCAGGCCGACAAAGATGGGGATGGACTCATTCCCGGGGGGGATGCCCCAGATATATTGGGCTTGGAAACCGGCGCCCTGCAGATACTCCACCGGCACACGCCCCATATTGGAAAGGACCCCTGAGTTCCGGTAACGCCCGGTCCGGTTCTTGGTCGCGATCTCATTGCGGATCCCGCGTCTGATCAGCCAGAGCGGAATAAGGCGGGTTACCTCGTCGCCCCACCACAGCATCCCGTCCTTACGATCCGCCAATTGCTGGGCGATATCCTGGCTGATGTCCTGGTATGAGGTTTGGGGCGTCATCGCCAGATAGATCAGGTTGGTGAGGTTTCCGGTGGAGCGCAAGCCCTCCTGCCGGGCCCTGAGGTCTACGGGGATGCCGAAACGCACCTTTCCCTCACCATGTTGCCAGGCGGCCTGCGCCAGCAATACCGCCAGCTTGCCGAGTTGGTCCTTATGCCGTCCAGGGAAGCGAACACGGCGCCAGACCACGCCGGGCTCATTCCCCTGCGGCATCCCGGTGGGGGCGAGAAATTCGTGGGGGGGCGGGGTACGGCCTTCCTTCTGAAAACTCTTGCACATCCCCAGCTCCGTGATCTTTGAATTTGAACCCTGGGGGTCAAGACCGTTCAAAACCCGGATAATGTCTTCCATCCAGAACAGGTTGCCACGGCCGTCCATCACGGCATGGTGGGACCGAAAGACGACACGCAGCGGATCGCCGTGGATAAGGACCACCTCGCAGGTCGGCCCTTCCCAGGGTGACAGGGATTCCGTCAGGAAGGACGGTCCGTTTTCAGGGCTGAGGCCGTCCCAGCCCGAACCGTCCACCTCGCGCACGCGGGGCGTAATTCCGGAATCGACCCAATGAGCGCATGCCAATGTGCCCTTCAAGACCAGGCGACTTCCCGGATTGGCGGCCGAGGCGATCTCAACGGCCTTACGCCACTTAGGTGCATCAAGAACGCCGCTACCATCCAGAAAGAACTGGTTGGCGAAACCGGGACAACAATCATCATACACCAAATACACCCGCTCCGTACGACACAACGGCCTCGAGAAGCTCATGAATTTTCCTCCCTAATCGTTTTTTTGCACACCCTGGGCGAGACGCTCCAGGATTTCATCCAACCGGCCACCATCGGCCAGAACCTTGGGCATGGAAAGCATCAACTCGAGGTTGTCTCCATACCCAGCCATTACCAGGAATAGGGGATGATATTCATTGCGGGGCGGGATGGCCCAGAAGCTGGTGGCCTTGAACCCCCCACCCTCATAAACGGCCAGGTTCTCGCGTCCCAGATTCGAGAGCACCCCTGAGAGGCTGTAGATACCTTTTCTATGTCTTTTTCGAATGATCCTGAGGGCCTGCGAACGCATCAGGGCCAGGGGGACATGGCTAAAGAGTTCATCCCCGAGTGAGAGCATGCCTTCATAGCCGTGCTTGAGCTGAAAGGCGATATCCGCGGCGATCTGCTCCACGGTGGTCTCGGGCTTGACCTCGATATACAAGGCAAAGGAAAGGTTGGCCGTGGAACGCAGTCCCTCACGATGTAACCGCAGATCCACCGGGATACCGAAGCGCACGGTGCCTTCGCCGTGGCGCCAGGCCTCTTCAGCGATCAGTCTGGCGCACTGGGGTAGAACCCGCGAAAATTTCCCCGGGACATGCCGGCGTTTCCACTGCACGCCCTCTCCTTCGATCACCGCCTTGCCGGAGGGTGGGATATGTTCCAGCGGGAAGGTCTTGCGCATCTGTTTCTGAAAACTCTTTACCAGTTCGACATCGGTCAGGGTCGAACAAGAACCGATAACGGCTTCCCCCCTAAGTGCGCGAAAAATGTCACTGGCCCAGACCAATGTACCGCGGGCATCCATGACGCCGTGATGGGTTCGAAATACGACCCTAAGCGGCGCGCCTTGAATCAGGACGACCTCACAGGTCGGAGACTCGCGATACGGCAGGGATTCCTGCAGGAAAGGAGCGCCTTCCGGCCCCAAACCATCCCAATGGCTGCCGTCGACTTCCCGCACGCGCGGCGTGATGCCGGAGTCCACCCAACGGCTGAATCCCAAGTGTCCCTCCAAGACCACGCGGCTCCCCGGGTTGGCCTCAGAGGCTATCTCAACGGCCTTCAGCCACCGGGAGCGATCAAGTTCACCGACCCCATCAAAGAAGAGCTGATTGGCCACCGGGGGACAAATCTCATTACAGGCCACAAACAGCCGTTCGTTGAAAGACATTTTCCGTGTATACCGTTCTTTCACCATACCACCTCAGTTTGGTGGGTGAAACGTAGGCACCATTATCCTACCGTCTGACGTTTCCCTATCGGACATCATTCCGCCTATATTAAATATCCTGTACTGGCATGAGACCTGCGGCCATGCGCTCCAATATCGCATCCAGGTCTTCATACGCAGCCAGCGCTCGAGGCATGGCCAGCAAGAGATTCACCATTTCACCTACCCCAGTCATGACGATTGACAAAGGGATGGATTCAAGGCATACCGGAACGGCCCAATAGTTCTCGGCCGTGAAACCGCCGCCGTGAAACGATTCCAGGTTCGCACGGCCCACATTGGATATCAGTCCGGAACAGCGGTAATTGCCCGTGCGATGCGAGCGCAGGGCTTCAGCGCGCAAAGCGACTTCCAGGACCTTCAGCGGTAGATAGCGGACCACCTTATCCTCCCAGGTCACTTGTCCATCACGGCGCTCCTGCAGGCGCTGCGAAACCTCACGCGCCAGATCCTCCAGCGTGCTTGCAGGGGTTATGCCCATGAATATGGCATTGGTGAGATTGCCCGTCGAGCGGATATTCTCCCGACGCGAGCGGAGATCGACCGGAATACCGAACCGAACCGGACCCGCCGCGGTGCGCCAAATCTCCTTGGCGGTCAACAAAAGCACCTGGGGTAAGAGCCGGGCGAAGCGCCCTTGAATAGTAAGCCGCCTCCAGATGATGCCACGTTCGGCCCCGGGTCGTTTCAATCCGGGGGCGACAAAACGCTGAGAGATGGGCTTTCCGGCCGGTCCTGGGGTGATGTTCAGGAGATCATCCTCGATGATCCCGACATCGGAAGCGCATATTGTCTCCCCCCGCAAGGCCCTGAAAACGTCTTCAGCCCAGGTAAAGGTTCCGCGTCCATCCATGATGGCGTGGTGTGACCGGAAGATGACCCGGGCAGGATTACCCTGAATGAGGAGTACTTCGGCCATGGATCCGCCGCGAGAGAAAAATCCGCTATCCAGGAAGGGTGCCTTATTGGATCCACGGCCGTCCCAGTCGGACGCCTCAACCACCCTGAGCGATGTGGACCGGCCTGAATCGACCCAGCGGCTACCCCCCAGATGTCCCTTAAGCGTCAAGCGTAAACCCGGGTTGGCCGCCGTCACCGCATCAACAGCCTTGCGCCAGAGCGCGACATCAAATATCCCGCGACCTTCATACACGAACTGATTCGCAATCGGAGGATTGACATGTCCGGCCGCCACCCATAACCGGGAAGCATTCGACAGATCTCTAAGCCTCTTGGCCATCATAGCCGTAATCCCATGCAATTTTGATGTCAAACATGCATGTGGGCACTGCATCACCAGCGATTCAAAGCAGATAAATCCATCCGTGAGCGCAGCTGAATCCCGACCACCACTTCATCCACAAGGACAATCCGAATCCTGTTACATTGGCAAGCGGGTGAAATTCGAGCATTTCCATTAGCATCTTCGTTTGAGTGTTCGGGCTTATGTCCGGTACGGGTTCTGCGGAAAATGTTTGCCTTCGCAAAGGAACTTTATTTCATATCTTAATGAAACCGTTTTCCATGCACCTCCATCCACGACACCTATCTTTCTCATATCCTGGCACATACATGGCTACAGGAAATATCAACCAGGCAAGGAGATCGCCCTCTCCCGCGCTCATCCAAGGCCTATCTCAATGATGATTATAATATCATAATAGAGCGCGGCGTCACGTATGTATATTTCTCACTCGCTTTTCCCTCCTGGTTTTACAATGTCAAAAACAAAGGCATGATTTGTGCAAATGAGACCACTGAATGACAAGCGCCAAGTAATGGGCGCATACCATCGAAGGAGGGGCACAGAGATGAAGTTGGCGCAGTTCTTATGGTATTTATTTATTGCGTGCATCGAAGTTCATCTCAACCAACTTCTCCCGGCCGGTTTGCAGCGTAGGCTGTCTGAAAGACGCCTCATACGCACCATCCGAGCCGCCTACGAAAACGTACCCTTTTATCGTCAGAAATATGATGAGGCCGGGATTGACATCAAATCCATCCGCTCAGCGGATGATATCAAGAGACTGCCGTTTCTTACCAAGGATGAAGTCCTCCTTAATTTTCCCCAGAGCATCGTGGCTCGAGGTGTGAATATGGATAATTGTCACTACTCCGCCACCACCGGTTCGACCGGCCGGTCTCTGCCTTTCATTTTCACGAAAAAGACCTTTGCTTTTTATATCGCCACCGGGGTTCGGATGTACACCATGATCGGATATCGGCCCTGGCATAAAGTAGCCTATATAAAATACACCAAACTGAACTATCCCCGTCTGGGTCCATTCTTCCAGACTACGCATATCAAATCGACCATCCCCGTGGAAGAGCAGATCGCCCAACTGCGGGAGGCTCGGGCCGATCTCATCATCGGCTATGCCTCGCTGGTCTATGAGATCGCCAAACGGGCAACCGTGGAAGACTTGAAGCACATCCACCCCAAATTCATCGGGATCAACTCCGAGCTGTCGACGCAGGACCAACGCGACTTCATCTCTACGGTCTTCGGCTGCCCGGTCTATGACGAATACTCCACGGAAGAAACCTGGATGATCGCCTCGCAGTGTCGGCATCATAAATACCATATCTTCACCGACAACGTGTGGGTGGAGTTCGTCGACACCGACGGCCGGGAGGTAAAACCGGATGACATGGGCGAGATCATTCTCACCACCACCCGCAGCGCGGCCATGCCTTTCATCCGCTATCGGATCGGCGATCTTGGGCGCTACAGCAATGCCCCTTGCCGCTGCGGCATGGGGTTCCCGCTCCTCAAGGCCTTCGAAGGTCGGGCCGATGATTGCTTTATCCTGCCCAGCGGCAAATATGTCTCATCGCTCAAGATCCTAAATACTTTCACCATGTATATCAAAAAGTACCTGCACCTGTTGGAAGAATTCAAGGTCACCCAGGTACGCCGGGACTTCATCAACATCCAGATCGTCAGGGGTGACGATTACGATCCCGCGCAGGTCGAAGAACTCTTGACCGACATCCGCAAGATCCTCGACGAACCGCTGACGATCAATGTCGAGCTGGTCGAGGCTATCGACACCCAGGGCAGCATCAAGCGCAAGGCCATTGAATCGCTGGTGGGCAAAGAGATGGCTCATAAACACGCCCAGGGCGCATATAATCAACCCGTATGGGAAGCATGACTATGGAGAGCCCGCAGACCATGCTGTCTGACTCGACCACCGTGGAGGCACTGCCCATGAACCCGGCGGAGGAAGCCGGGACACTGCCCCTGACCCGGAGATCTCCTCTCTGGAAACGCACCCTGCCTTTTATCGTCGCAGGCTGCATCCTAGCCTACCTCTTCTGGCATATCGATTACCGGCAATGTCTTGTAGCCCTTACACAGGCCGACCTCTTCATCTATGTCCCCTGGTTGCTGGCCTTCATCGTAATCACTTTTTTATTAGACACGCAAAATCTGGTATGCCTACTCAAACAATTTAACTACCACCTTCCCTTCCAGGACGCGCTTTCGATCCGCGGTGGTACCTACCTTATCGCAAACATCGATTACAGCCTCGGTTTGGGGGCGCTGATCTATTACCTGAAACGCGATCTCGGCATCCCGGTCATGCGCTCTACCGGCTTGATGGTAATTTTCAATGCCATCAACCAGCAGAGTCTGCTTATCATGTCCATATTTGGATTGCTGCTGCTCTCACCGCTTAATACCATGCTGCAGAATTTCTTATGGGTATGCTTTGCCATAATCATCTTCGATATCACCTTCATCCAAGCGCTCAAGGTACTACCGTCCCGCGGCCTGATCAAAAAGTTCAAAGACCTCAATATCATCAAGGTGTTCCCTGAGGCCCCCTGGAAGAGCTATGGCATCCTCAATTTTTGGCGCATCATATTCTATTCCATATTCATCATCTTTTTCCACTTCGCGCTGCAAGCCTTCCATATGAGCATCCCGCTCGTGCCCCTCATAGCCTATGTCCCTATCATCCTCTTGATCGTCAGTCTGCCCATCGCCCCCTGCGGCTTCGGGACGGCGCAGGCCGCCATGCTCTTTCTGTTCAAGGATTACGGCACCAGCGTGAATATCTTGGCCTTCGGGCTCACCTACTCAACATCGGTCCTCGTCTTCCGCAGCCTGATCGGCCTATTCTATTCGAAGTCAATCACCGGATTGGTCCCTGACAAAACGGCGATACAATAATGCACGGCATCATTCAATCCCATCTAGAAAAGGAGGGTGTATGCAGCAATCTTACGGAACAATGAATCATGATTTCGAAAAATGGGATTTTGAGGGAGCACCGGGTTGCGTACCAGTCAATTGCCAGGATTTTCTGATTTTGAGCAACAAGGGGTTCAATTATTATGTCATTGACCTCAAACTGGTGGATTGGAACAAGATCTGGAACATCATCAAGGCCTGCGAGGCGGTCGAAAATGAATGCTGGAAGGCCCAGGAGAACTTCTTCGATTACCTCAAAAAATGCGATGTCTTAAGCTACACGGAAAAGGACGGTCGCATTATCGCCTTCGACGCCGTGACCTTGCTCTGCAGCGGAACGACCTGCATATACAGCAACGATGAGACCATGGTGCTCAAGGCCTACCGCGGCAAGGATATCGCCCGCAAACTGGTCATGGCCACGTGCGAGTGGTATTTGACCAAGACCGACTACCTCAAGGGCATGAAGCATATCATCTTCCTGTCGATCTCGGCCAATCCAAGGGTGGTGAACGGATATTTCAAGAACTCCTATACCCGGATCCTTTTCGACTGCTCGTTTAAACCCTCGAAACAGTTGATCGCCCTGAAGGAAGAGTACTGCCGCAAGCACAATATATCCCTTGTGCATAAAGACTATCCCTTCTGCATGAAGAACCTCTTCCCCGGCTCCAACAATTTCGACTGCCAAGATCCGCGTTTTCAGTTCTCCCGTGAAGTCAAGGCCAGTATGCCTCCGGATTTCGATCACATGATCAGGGGGGACGCCTTTGCCTTCATGATGAAGGTTTCGAAAGCGGCCGCACGGTCGGTCGTCATGCTTTTTATGCTTTTGGATTTCGGCAAGAATTACTTATCCCGCAAGGGTGTGGGACTGTTCAGCTCCAAGAAGCAGATCGCGCCCACGTATACCGAAACGTGGCAGACGCCCGAACCCGTCGAAAACACTCCCCCCATCGGCGTGGTCCGGGCACCCGATAAGGCTTCTCAGGGCATCTCCGCATCCTTAAGCCAGCAGTAAAATCAGACACGGCACCATGCATACGGCCTGTGCCCAGTGCGTTCGCACTGGACAGGTCTTAGGGGCCCGGCGGCCCTAAAACCCTCCCCTAAAGTTTTAGCATCCCGATTTCGATAGGAACTTTCTCGTCGCGATGTTCCCTGACAGCAAGACTGCATGCCGCCCGCCGGGAACCACGTGCACGGACAGGCATCCATACAAGGAGGTATCTATGCCGCATACGGTCGCGAGTATTGTTCTCTTACCCGTCTCAGAGGTTTCATCCCACACCGGCCCCCAGATACCCATCACCAGCCGGGATCATCTTTTCCTCACGCACAAAGGCTTCAATTATTACCTCATCGACCTCAAAGTTACCGATTGGGACAGGATCGGCAACATCATCTGCGCCTGTGAGGAAGTCGAACAGGAATGTTGGGCGGCGCAGGAAAAGTTCTCGGAATATCTCAAAAAGCGCGACGTGCTCAGTTACGTGGAGAAAGACGGAAAGATCATCGCCTTCGATGTGGTCACCCTGCTGCGCCTCGGCGATGCCTGTATCTACAGCAATGACGAGACCATGGTGCTCAAGGCCTTCCGCGGACGGAATCTGGCGCGCAACCTTGTCTTCGCCACCTGCCAATGGTTTTTTACCCGGACTTCCCGTTTCGCGGGCGTGCGGCACATCGTTTACCTCTCGATCTCGGCCAATCCCAGGGTGATCAACGGATATTTCAAGAACGCCTACACGCGGATCCTGTTCGACTGCTCGTTCAAACCCACGAGGGACCTGATCCTCATCAAAGAGGCCTATTGCCATTTTTTCAATCTGTCCGCCCTGCATCCTGATTTTCCCTTCTGTCTCAAAAGGGTCTTCCCGGGTTCCAACAGCATCGACCCGCATGATCCAGGCAGCCGGTTTTCCTCCCGTGTCAGATTGCCCGCCGACTTCGATCATATCAAACGCGGCGATGCCTTTGCCTTCATGGTAAAGGTCCCGAAGCCCGCGGCCCGCATGGTGGTGTTGATCGTCATGGCCGTAAGTTTCGGCCGGCGCTTCCTCGCAACACCAAGGCATGTGAAGACGCAGTACGACCCCGGACAGAGCACGGTACCGGTTTGGCAGTCAATCCAATAGCACCAGCATGCGGCAGAGCCGGCAATCAAAGTGCAACCTGAAACGCCGCTGGGCGTAAACGATCGCAAGCGGCAGGGCCAGCGGCACCGGTGAAGCCTCACGCGGACAGGCACGCAGGCAGCGCCGCAGACAGTGCCTGGTGGTCATGACCACCTCGCCGCTCACCGGTGTGTGGAGGTCGAAGCACTCGCTGATGGTCTGTACGCCGTGCCGGCGATAAAACGTACGCGCGGCCTCATTGCTAACATTATAGGATGCATCCAGATCGACTACCGGATAGCGCGCCGGCGGCTGCGGTTCAGGAGCGCGTTTGATCCACTTATATGTCATCCGCCGGTTTTCTTCCAGGGCTGTGATCAGATCGCGGCGCATGCGGTTGAGCTCAGACGTCCGTAAGAAATACGCCGGGGTCTTCATATCCAGCCTTGCAAGGTGGAACATGCTCTCGCCCAGGCGAGAGAGCTGCTTGCGGATGGTCTCCAGAGCCTGCTCGGGCTTCTCGGCCGCCCGCTTGGGTGTATTATGCCTGACAACGGCTTCGATGCCGTCTTCGTCCAAGGCCTTAAGCTCGAACCCATCCGGCGTCTCACAAAGTGTCATATGGACCCCCAGCGTACGTTCGGCGCTGGCAGCCTCCAACTGCTTCAAGAAGCGGTGGTCGTGGTTGCGGTATACGGTCGTGCCCGGTTTGAGATCGGCGGGCGGCGTATGCACCTGCACCCGTCCTTCAACCACCTTCACGACCTGCAGGCCCTTAAGCTCCCGCTGGCCGTCGAAATAACACAATCCGTCGCCGGCATTGATTGTGTCATGTGCCTCGGAAAGGGTGAACCAGTTCTGCGAGCTCTTTTTTACCTTTCCGATGACTTCCCCGATGGATTTGGAGGTATCAGGCGACCAGATATCATCATCCTGGTCCCTGAGAAAATAGGCCGTGGAACCGCGCGAAAAGGTCTTGGCCGCTTCAGGTGTGAAACTCACCGTGGTCGTTCCGCTGGAGGCGCGCTTCAGATCCGGGCGGCCCTCAATGAGGGCATCGAGATGCTGGCGATATAAGGCCGTGATGTTCTTGACATAGGCGATATCCTTGAGTCTGCCCTCGATCTTGAAGGCCGTCACGCCCGCGTCGATCATTTCGGCCAGATATGCACAGCGGTCCAAGTCCTTGAGGCTCAAGGCATAACGGTCGGCCAGGATCTTTTTCCCCTGCGCATCCACCAGATCCCACGGCAGTCGGCAGGGCTGTCCGCAGGTGCCGCGGTTGGCGCTGCGACCTCCCAGGGTATAACTCAAATAACAGCGTCCGCTGTAGCTCACGCACAGGGCCCCGTACACAAAGGCCTCCAGTTCGATGGAAGTATGCTCGCGGATGGCGCGGATCTCTTCCAGGCTGAGCTCACGCGCCAGGATGACGCGCTGGAAACCGACCTCTTCCAGGAAGCGGATGTGGCTTAGCTCGTGGTTGTGCATCTGGGTGCTGGCGATGAGCGGCACAGGCGGAAGATCGAGCTCCAGCAAACCCATGTCCTGAATGATCAGGGCATCCACCCCGGCGTCCCACGCCTGCCGGGCAAGATCCTGCGCATCCTCCAACTCATGGTCGAAGAGGATGGTGTTAAGCGTCATGTACACCTTGGCGCGATAGCGATGGCCGTAATCGGCCAGCCTGGCGATATCGGCCAAGGTGTTGCCGGCCGCGGCCCTGGCCCCGAAAGCCGGTCCGCCGATGTATACGGCATCCGCGCCGTGGTCGACGGCGGCCTTGCCGCAGGCATAATCCTTGGCCGGCGCCAGCAGTTCGATCGCTTTCATCGTCATGTTTCTATTCCGGCCGCTTTCAAAGGGCTAAAGGCTTTCAGCCTTGCGCGATGTTATGGTGGTGCGGCGCTGCTCGTAATTGCTGTCCGGCGGCAGATCCCGCCGGGCCGACATCTCCTTAACCAGTTTATCGCAGCGCTCATTCTCGGCATGACCCGCATGTCCGCGCACCCATTCGAACGAGACATGGTGCTTGGCCGCCAGATCCAGCAGCTCCTCCCAGAGGTCGTAATTCTCGGCCGGCTCGTCCGGGGTGCGCATCCAGCCGTTCCTGCGCCACTTCTTAGCCCAGCCCTTGCTCATGCCGTTGGCCACATACTGCGAATCGGTGCGCACCAGCACGCGGCGGGAGTCTGTGAGCTGGCGCAGGGCCATGATGCATCCCATGAGCTCCATGCGGTTGTTGGTGGTGCGGCGATACCCCCCCGCTATCTCCTTGCGGGCATGATCTTCGAAAATGACGGCCCCCCACCCGCCGGGACCCGGATTCCCGATGCTGCCGCCGTCGGTGTAGATCAGGATATCATAATCGTCCGGATCGAGCGGAGTCAACGCTGCCGCCGTGCGGGGCTTGGGGGTGAACGTCCTGTGCCCTGGGTCTTTCAGCCAGGCCTCGGCCTCGGCCAGGGTTGTAAACCCCTTAAACCTAGCGCCGTTAAAACCGCGCACCTGCATCTCGGCGCCCTGGGGTCCGAACCAAGTGCGATAGATACCGGGCTTGCGTCCCACGGCCACGGCATAAAAGGATTTCTTCGCTTGAGCCATATCCTAGTAGCTGACTCTAGGCGGGGCCTGGATTTTAGTCAAGTTCAAATGCATGCCCGGACGCCGGAAACATCAAGTGTCCGACGCGCATCTCGTCATAGGCTTGACCAAGGATGCGGCGTCCAGCCCATGTCACTTGTCTTTGGGGTGACGATTGCGTATATCTATATATATCCGAACAGGGTTTACGGCCTAAAAAAGGGGACGCGTATGCAGGACAAGGCCATGGCCATGGTATGGGCCTCCTTCGCGGCCGACACGCTGGCGCTGGGAGCGCACTGGATCTATTCCATCAAAAGGATAGCCCGGGACTTCGGACGCATCGAGACGTTCCGGGACCCTGTCCCGCAATCCTACCATGCCGCCAAGCATAGAGGAGACTTCACGCATTACGGCGACCAGGCCTTCGTGCTCCTGGAATCCCTGGCCGCCAGGGGGGGGTTCGACCCCCAAGATTTCTCCCGGCGCTGGCAAGCACTTTTCAAGGGCTATACCGGCTACTTTGACCAAGCCACAAAGTCTACGCTGGAAAACCTGGCCTCAGGCACCCCATTCCTGGAGGCGGGGTCGACCTCCAATGACCTGGCGGGCGCTGCGATGATCGCCCCTCTGGCGTATCGGCTCAGGGATGAGGAGGACCGAATGGCGGAAGCCGCCCGGACCCTGACGACCCTGACACATAATGACACCCTTACCGTGGATGCGGCTGAGTTCTTCGCGCGCGTAAGCTTCCGGGTTCTCCATGGGGCCAGGCCGGTTCATGCCGTGCATACGGTCATTGAAGCCTTTTTCAAAGGCACCCCGATCGAAGCCTGGACGCACAAAGGGCTGATGGATTCATCCGATGAGAGCCCGGAGGTCATCAAAACATTCGGCCAGGACTGCCACAGCCCGGATGCCTTCCCGAGCGTGATTCACCTCATAAGCCGCTATGAAGACGACCTCAAGGAGGCCCTGGTCCAGAACGTAATGTCCGGGGGCGACTCGGCCGCGCGCGGCATGGCCGTGGGCATGGTGCTCGGGGCTCATCTGGGCATGCCGGCCATTCCCGAAAACTGGATCCGGGACCTGAATACGGCTCAAGCGATCCAGGCACTGCTGGAACAAATGCCGTAGTACGGCGCCATGGTCTTGCTGCGGATATTTCATGGTTTGCCGTTGATTTATCGTCCCGGTCATATACAATGACCGACTATATCGATCGAGGAGGTATGTGATGAAGAGACCTCTGGGCCTGATGTTCATCCTGTTGCTCTTTGCGATCCCCGGATTTGGCGGGAACATCAAGAAGGTGGTGCTGTATCAGGACATGGCCTACATCACCCAGGAGAAAGCGGCGCAGGACCATGAGGTTGTCCTGATTGCGCCGCCGGATATCGTTCTGGATTCGATCCTGGCCTCTGCGAAGCCGGGCGGGACGCTGAACAGCCTGGAGATCGAGCCCTGGCGGGCGAGTTCGGGCAAGGCCAAGCAGCTCCAGGAGCTGCTGAATCAGAAGAAAAGCCAGCTCGAAGGCAAGAAACGTCAGCAGGCCACCTACGAGAAAGAGATCGAGATCATCTACACCGCGGCCCAGGCCACGCGCAGGGACAATGCCTTTCCAAGGCAGCGTCTGGTCGATTCCCTGGCCTTTATCGATGAGCGCGTGAACGCGCTCAATGCCAAAGCCATCCACACTGGTCAGGAGATCACGGAGCTTGCCACCCAGATCAAGGACCTGGAGGAGCAGCTGCAAACACTCTCCCAGCGCCAGGGTTACCGCATCACGGCCAAGGCGGATGGGGTGCTGAGCATCTCCTATGCGGTAAGAAACGCCTTCTGGCGGCCGGAATATACGCTCACGGCCGTGCCGGGCAAAAACGCGTTGACTATTGAAACGTCCGCGCGGCTGTGGCAGTCCACGGGCATGGACTGGGAGGCCGAAGAAATCCTGGTCTCCACGGGCAAACCCGGCTACGGCATCCAGGCACCTGACATCCGGCCCTGGTACATCGCCGCGCCCAGGGCAGCGAGACGCAAGATAATGGCCGAGGCCGCCATGATGGCCACACCCCTGCAGGCCGATGAGGCCCCCGCGCCCGAGGTCAAGGCCACCTCGACATCCTTCTTTATCGGCGCCGCGAGATCCGTTACGTTGCCCGGCGATGGAACGCCCTCCACCCTGCGGCTTTCCAAGCAAGGGCTTAGCCCGAGCTTTACCAGGATCACGATCCCGAAGCTGAACCAGGCCGTGTTTCTCAGGGCCGAAGGAATCTGGGGCGGAACAGCGCCCATCATCCCGGGGAATTACACCGCCTTCGTGGACGGTGAATTCTGCGGCAAGGGGGTCTTCAAGACCTTTCAGCCCGGCGAGAAAATGAGCGTGGATCTGGGCCGGGACGAGGGGCTGAAAGTGAAACGCCAGGAGAACCGCTTCCACGAAAAGACCTTGACCGGCAAGGACAAGACCACCTACAGCGTCACTATCACCATCGAGAATACGAGGACCCAGGCGGCCGGCATCACCGTGAAGGACCAGATCCCCGTGTCGCAGGATGAGAAGGTGACGGTGGAGCTGGCTTCCGCCGAGCCCAAGGCCCTTCCCGACAAGGACGGCATCCTGACCTGGGAGATCGCCTGTCCGGCCAATGCCAAGACCTCCGTGACCTTCAGTTTCGTGGTAGTCGGGATTGCCCCAGATGTGATCTGGTGATGCGTAACGCATGGCCGGCAACGCTGTCTGAGGCCCGTCTGGTCCAAGAAAGTCTGCGGACCCTGGTACAAGAGCCGAGGGATATGCCTGAGATCCGGCTAGTGGCGGGCGTGGACGCAGCCTATGCCAAGGATTCACACCAAGCGGCCTGCGCCGTAGTGGTGTTGAGATTGCCCGAGCTTGAGCTGGTGGACCAAGCCCAGGCCTACCTCCCGGTGAAATTCCCCTATGTGCCGGGCTTTCTGTCGTTCAGGGAGGGGCCTCTGATCGTGAAGGCCGCCGCCACTTTGGGAACCAGACCGGACGCATGGCTGTTCGACGGCCACGGCATCTGCCACCCCAGCGGGGTGGGCCTGGCGACGCATCTGGGCCTGGTGTTGGATATCGCCAGCATCGGCTGCGCCAAGGATTATCTGTGCGGCGAATATGAAGAACCGGGAAACGAGCGGGGCTGCCGGCAACCCATCCGGTTGGGCGGCCGGTTGGTGGGCAGCGTCCTGCGCACCAGGACCGGCGTCAAACCGGTATTCGTGTCCATCGGGCATAAGATGAACCTGGAGACGGCCTGCGAAGTGTGCCTGCAATGCAGTCACGAAGCGCGCATCCCGGAACCGCTCAGGCAGGCGCACAGCCTGAGCCGCCGGATGCTGCGCGAGGCGGGCTGTGTCTAGGCCTGCTTGTTCAGAAGGTGGAAGGCCTGCCGGTTGTTTTGATAAAGGTCCTTGAAGACCTGAAATCCACGGTCATAAACCGCGCGGTGCTCGCGCCGGGGGGCAAACGTGCCCTGAACCGGGATCAGGGGTTTAACCTCGGCAAAGGATGAGAAAATGCCCAGGCCCACGGCCGTGACCACGGCCGCGCCCAAGGCGCCGGCGTTCTGGGGTGCGTCGATGACCTCGATCATCCTTCCCGTGACATCGGCCATGATCCGGCACCAGGCATCCGATAGAGCCCCGCCGCCCACGAAACGGATCGTATTCTGGTGCGGCACCCTCTTCTCCACGGCCTCGATGAGCCAGCGCTTGTGATAGGCCACGCCTTCGAGCACGGCGCGGATGAGCATGCGCTTGCCCGTTCTCAGACCGATATTGAAGAACATGGCCCGGGCATAGGGGTCTTCGCGCGGGGCGCGGTTGCCCTGGAACCAGGGGGTGAAGATCACGCCGCCGGCGCCCGCTTTGGTCTGGTCCACCACCACACTTAAAAATTCGTAGAGGCTCTTGTATTCCTGGCTCAGCTGGCAGACATGGCGAGCATCTAAGTACATGCCGATCTCGTCCAAGGCCAGGTGGTCGCGCACCCATTTCAGGCACAGGCCCGAGGTCTCCTGCTCGGCGGTATAGTTGAAACATCCCGGCATGGCGCCCAGGATCGAGGCGATAAAGTTCTGGACATCCACCATGCGCTTGTCCACGCAAGCCGACACCCAGCCCGAGGTGCCCACGTAGATGTGCATATCTCCCAGGCTCAGGCATCCGGCGCCGATGGCGATGAGCGATACATCGCCGCCGCCGCCGAAGACCGGGGTGCCCTCCTTAAGCCCCATCTCTGCCGCGGCCCGATCCGTGAGAGAGCCGACCCGGTCCGTGGCATTGACCACCTCCGGCAGGTGATCCATGTCGATGCCCAGACTCCGGCACAAGCCCGCATGCCAGCGCATGCGGCCCGGCCGGGTATCATAGAGAAAGGTCACGTGGGCGGAGTCTTTGGTCATGCAGACCTCGCCGGTACAACGCAGAATCAGGTAATCCTTGACGTCCAGCCACTTGTACGTACGCTCAAAGATCTGCGGCTCCTGCTCCTTGACCCACAGGTATTTCCAGACCGGGTCCTTGGCCGTGGCCGGACAGCCGCCGGTGATGCGCAGCCAGTTGAGGAGCTTGAAGGCGTTGCAGTCGCTGATCTTGATGAGACCTTGACCGATGGCCTGCTCCTTCTGCCGCGTGGCGCGGCTGTCCATGTAGCCCATGGCATTGCGCAGGGCGTTGCCGGCCTTATCGACCATGACCGAGCCCTGCATCTGGCAGCAAAAGGAAATTCCCATGATTTCTTCCGGTTTCACGCCGGCGCAACCGAGCACGCGTTGCGTGCCTTCACATACCGCGCGCCACCAGTCCTCGGGCGCCTGTTCGGCCCCGCCGTCCGGCATCAGGTAAAGAGGGTATTCCACCAGGGAGGACTCCACCAGAGTGATCTTATCAGCGATGCGGTACAGACAGGTCTTGTTGCCGGTCGTGCCGATGTCATAGGCCATGACGTAATGCGCCTTTTCCACGCTTTGGCTCCTCAATCCCTTAGCCCGGCCGCTGAGGCGGGGCCAAGGGGTTTAGATCTCTTTTGCCACGCTTCCCAACACGCGGTCGAAACGCTCCAGGGCGTCGTCGATCACCTCATCGCTGTCCGCCAGGGAGGTATAGAGCCGGCTGCCGGCCAGAGAAATGATGCCCTCGGCCGTAAAGGCCGCGCCCATTTCCTCCATGACATGCTTGCGCTCGGGGGCCTCGGTGAAGATCTTGGGATTGTTGATGTCCATGAGCATGGCAGCCGCGGTTTCGAGGTGGCAGATCGAACCGTGGTTGAAGGCCACGAACGGAAGATCGCGCCGTTTGATAATCTCCTTGAGCCCGGCCGTCAGCCTGTCGCCAGCCTTCCCGGCCTTGACGGGCGCCTCGGTCTCGGCCATGGCCTGGATGGCGAAGTAGCCCGCGGCGCAGCTCAAGGGATTGGCCGAGAGCGTGCCGCCCACCATGGCGCGCTTCTTCATGCCCTGGATTCCGGCCGCGAAGCACTGCATGACATCGCGCCGGCCGCCCACCCCGCCGGCGGCCGGGTACCCGCCCGCCACGCACTTGCCGAACACGGTCAGGTCCGGCTTGATGCCGAAGAAACCCTGCGCGCCGCCCAAGCCCATTCTGAAACCGGTGACGACCTCGTCGAAGATCAGGAGGGCCCCGTATTCGTCGCAGAGCTTGCGCACGCAGGCGTTGAATTCGTAGATCACGGGCCGGGTGCCGCTCTCCGGTCCCAGCGGTTCAAGGATGACAGCGGCCGTGCCGCCTAAGGCCTCGTTGTTCTTGAGCATGGTCGCCAGGGCTTCGATATCGTTGGGGAAGCATTCCTGGGTATGCTCATAGCAGCCCGCGGGGATGCCATGGGCCTCCAGGGCACCGATGCCGGGGATGCGCATGCCGAAGACCATCTGGTCGCTCCAGCCGTGATAGGCCCCGCCCATCTTGATGACCTTGCCCTTGCCGGTGAATGTCCGCGCCGCGCGGATGGCACCCATGACCGCCTCGGTACCCGTGGCCAGCATACGGAACATCTCGACCGACGGCATATAATGGTTGATGAGCTCGGCCAGCTTGAGCTCGTATTCGTGGAACAGGCCGGTCACCGGCCCGCACTCCTTGAGGAGCTCAATGACCTTTTCCTGCACCGGGGCATAGTTGCTACCCAGCACGGTCGGACCACCGGCCTGCAGAAAGTCGATGTAACGGTTGCCGTCCACGTCCCAGAGGTATGCCCCTTGGGCCTTCTGAATGGCCAGGGGAAAGGGATGATTGAAGGCCAGGTTGTGCTGGACGCCGCCCGGGATAAATTCCATGGCCGCGCGCGTCATGGCCTTGGACTTGATGCATTTGTGCTCGAAGTAGCCCAGGTAGCGCTCCATCTGCTCGCGCTTGATGGATAGCATCGGTACCTTGTTGGCCAGATCGTAGAGTCTGGCCAGGATGTCTCGGGTATCCGGCCAGGCGGAAATGGCATAGCCCGATTTCGTAGCACCCTTGTCCGACATGTCCGCGTTCGTAAATGTCTGCATGGTTTCTTCCTCCTGACGGGTTCGTATCTCTGATATTTATGACCGATCCTGCTTTCTCGCGATCTCCTTGTCCTGTCGGTCTTTGAGCAATGAGAAGATAAAGTCCGCTATGGATGGGTCCAGTTTTGAAATAGTACGCCCGGCACTCAGGGCGTGGTAGTAGACCATGGCGGTCTTTTCGAGCAGCCCGACATTGCGCTCGGCCTCTTCCAGATCGATGCCCAGCAGCAGCACGCCGTGATTCTGAAGGATAAAGGCATTGCAGCGGTTTGCCACGGCCCCGGCCACATTGCCGAGCAGTTCCTGGCTGCCGGAGAGTCCGTAGGGCACGACATCCACCTGGGTTCCCAGGTTCATGACCTGTTCGTCGAACAGGGCCGGGATAGACTCGGCCATCACGGCGAAGATGCTGGCATAGACCTGGTGGGTATGGACGATGGCGTTCACATCCGGCCGGTTGCGATAGACGGCCAGATGCATGCCGGTCTCGATGGAGGGTTTGAAGGGGCCATCCACAAGGGCGCCGCCGGCATCACAGACGCAGATGTCGGCGGGACACAAGCCCAGGTAGTCCTTGCCCGACGGGGTGACGGCGATAAGGTCGCTTTCGGGTATGCGCACGGAGACATTGCCGCCCGTTCCCATGAAGATGCCGCGCCGGGCGAGCCGGTGGGTACATTCCAAAACCGCCTGTCTGCTCTTTTCTCTATCAGCCATGCCTGCCTCCTGGATCGTGATGTGTAGCATGCAGTGAGCATGTACTCACTTTCCCTACTCCGTGCCGCCATGTATTGCAAGCGCAATTTCATCCCGCCTGTTTACGATCATCACCGGCCGAATCGCTTCCATACAGCAATCAGCAGCCAATAGGAGATCCAAGCCCCCGATCCGTCACGCCCTTTGCGGTATCGGTTTCCGTCCACGCGATGGCCGTGCAATGTGAATATCTATTCTCTTCTTGTGATAGTCTCTCTGAAAACCGGCCGTCAAGGCGCCTGAGGGGACAGGGCCCGGCGGATGAACTGCATCAAACCCCGGATCAAGCGCTCGTCGTCATCAAAGGCCTGGGCGCCCACGAAGATCTTCAGGCGCTCCTGATAATAGCTACAGGCATAGGAAAACTGAAAGATCAGCAGAAGGCTGTCCAGGCAGAAGGCCGCGATCTTTTCATCCACGTCACAGGCCACCAGGCCTTTGGCGCGGAAGGCCACGATCAGCGACTGATAGTACTGGGCCGCGATGGTTTCGATCTTGCCGGAAAGGTCATGGGAGAGATGGGCCAGACCCTGGGTGGTCATATTGAGGTAGACCTGGATGAGCTCGGGATTCTCGCGCGAATAGGCGATGGCCGCGCGCAGGAGGCGCTCGATCTTGTGGTAGATATCGCCCTCGTCGGCGATGATCTCCCACAGGATCTTGTCCAGGGCGCTGTAGCCCATGTCGACCACGGTCAAAAAGAGGTCTTCCTTGGAGGCGAAGTACTTGTACACCGCGCCCACGCTGATCCCGGCCGCCGCGGCGATGGTATTGACATTGGTGCCCTGAAAACCCTTGGACGCGAACTCGCCGGTGGCGGCCTGAAGGATGCGGCTGCGTTTGGCGGCCGATAAGCGTTCAAAGGTCGGGGTGTGGTAGGTGGCCATCAGCGCCCATGTACGCGCAAATAGCGCGGGGTGTCAAGAACTATGAATACCTATTCACCACGGACTTTCAAACATCGGCTTACCATCATGATCATGCCAGGACATAGCTTCGGCCGCGGCGTTTGAGAAAGCCTTCGCGCTCCAGGTCCTTGACGATCGCGGCCAGATCGTCGGGCGTCGTTCCTACCAGGACCGCGAGCTCAGGCAGGCTGAGCCTGGGTTTCTCGAGCAAGACCTTAAGAATGCGCCCCCGAATCTGACGCCGGGAACCTTCAAAGGGTGCCTGACGCTGGTAGTGGGCGCTCCGCCGGTTCGGATTGACATAACGCTCCTTGAGCATGGTCCCATAGTCCATGAGGGCATAATACCATTCCCGCGGGTTGGCGCGGTCGAGCGTTGCCTCCAGCAGGGGCATGATCCGGGCATCGCTTACCTCATCCTGAGAGCCGAAGAATTCATGGATGAAGACGCGGCGGATATTGGTTTCGATGAAGGGCACCGGGATCTGGAAGGCAAAGGCCAGGACCGCGCCGGCCGTGGAGCGTCCGATGCCGGGCAGGCGCATGAGCTCCTCGGGATTATGGGGCAGTTCCCCGGCATATGCCTGCACGACGATTTCGGCCGCCGTCTTGAGTGCCAGGGCCCGGCGGTTATATCCCAGCCCCTGCCAGTTTGCCAGGACCTCCTTGAGGCCGGAACGGGCCAAGGCCTCAAAGGTCGGGAAGGCCGCCAGAAAAGGCGGGTACTTGAGCAGCACCCGCTGTACCTGCGTCTGCTGGAGCATGAACTCGGAGACCAGGATATGGTAGGGATCGTGCGTCTGTCGCCAGGGAAACATGCGCGCCTGCGCGTGGTAATAGGCATATACGCGGTCCTGAAAGTCCCGCAGGGCCAGGGGGTTCCGCGGCGCGTTCAGCATGGCGGTTTATGGGGCGCAACCCCGAAAAGCGCCGCCGGTCCATGGACCGGCGTGGTGCTGGAAAACGCCCTTCTCTCCATCCTGCCCATCCAACCCTCCTTTTTGTATCTATAACCGTTATACGGTAAAGCAGCGTGATCAATCAAGACCGATGCGCCCCTGTTCGGTAACACCTAGGCGCCTCCGTCATGTCCCACTTGACCGCAACATTTCCCCAATAATGCCCTTGACAAAAAGGGGATATGGTTTATTGATTCGTCTATTACACCGTGTCATGCATCCATCAACTCGATGAGGCGTTTACGATTCCACACCTAAGATTGCTGCCAGAAAATGCATACTTCTCGGAACATCAAACACCAAGCTTCCCAGAACGAGAGCCAGGATTGAGACGCACCCGTCCCACCCGCGCCGGGCTACGTGCGATCGAAGAAGGCCTTCATGGCGCTTGCCGAAAAGCAAAACGGCAAGCCTGACTGGGTTGGACGGATGAAAAACTCCCACGTAAAAGGAGGATCCAAGACGCCAATAACACCAACGTATCCGGGCGTGTACATTGAAGAAATTCCTAGCGGGGTGCGCACCATCACCGGCGTGGCCACCTCGATCGCCGCGTTCGTCGGCAAAGGCGGTCTCATCTGGAGGACCTGCTGCGACCAGCGCTTCTATCTGGACGGCCGGGCCTTCGGCCTTCCCCGGTACGAAGAGGACGCCGACGGCCGGACACTCACGAAATGCGACCTTGCCTTGCCATCGGGCGCCGGGGAGAAGGCCAGTGATTTTGAAAGCTGGTTCTCTGTGAAGCTCTCGGGCAATTGGTTTTAAACACCAAGCACCTTGAACTTGTGGAAACGGGCGAGGCTTCGCGCCTTTGCCCGTTTTTTTCCTGCCGCCTAAGCCCGGCAAAAAAGGATAGCTGAGCGGGAAAACCGCCGCGGCGATGGGCATGGTCCGAGAAACCGTCCTTGTATCCTTTAAGCCTTAAGCCACCCTGCCGGCCGATCCTTTTTGGCATTGACACATCTTGACCTGACTTGATACATCACCTTATGCAAGAGCAAGACAAGACAGGAGCTTTCGACTTTGCATGGATAACGCATCCGGGACACCGTCACGCGCGCTGAGCGATCTCATCACCCTGGTCAGTGAACACGGGGTTCCCGGTCTGCTTGCCATTCACGGGCTGGAGCGGCTGGAGCTCCTGCGCTGGAGCGATGCCATGGTGGAGGCCTACGGCAAGGTCTTTCAAAAGCACAAGGCCATTGTCATGGACAAAGGGCTCCTGCCCTGTCCCAAGTCGGATTTGAGGGTCGCGCTCAAGGTGCAGTTCCAAAACTTCGCGCTGAAGCAGGACGTGGAAGCCATGGAAGACCTGGCCCGCGCCTACCTGAACCTCAGCCGTTTCCAGCCCATTACGCCCGCGGACAAGATCATGCTCGAAGAACTCAACCTGCATGCCGTGCCCATGATGGACATCGATGCCGGCGCGGCTCAAGGAGGCACGATCACGGAGCAGGAACAGCGCTTCATGGATTGTTTCCGCACCTTCCAGGCCTACCTGGGCATGGTGGAAAATGAAAAAGCAGTCTTACGGCAGGATATCGACACGTTCGTGCGCGTCTTGCTTGGACCCGGTGAGGCAAAGAACCCGTCCGTATAGCTGCGGCGCTCAGGGGGTATAATCCAGGATGCGGCGGGCCATGACACTGCGGGTCCGCTGTTCGAGGGGTTTGAGCTCGGAAATTTTGACCTGCGCCGTATGCGCTGAGGCGGCATGAATGAACCGCCCTTCGCCGATGTACAAACCGACATGCTCGATGCGGCAGTGCTCGCGTTTCACCTTGCCGAAAAAGATCAGGTCCCCCGGACGAAGGGCCGCCAGGGGAATGGCTTTACCTTGCCGGAACTGCTCATAAGACGTCCGGTTCAGGTTGATGCCGTTTTCACCGAACACGTGGCGGACAAATCCGGAGCAGTCAAACCCCTCGGGAGTGGTGCCGCCATAGCGGTACGGTGTTCCGAGATAGCTGACGGCCGACTCAATGATCTTAAGCGTGTTCTCGTCAACCGGCCGGTCATCCGACTGAGCGGCAAGCTCATGCTCATAGGCCTTGACCTGCCAAAGATCCATGGCCGGGATCTCCACGTTCCTGGCGGCTTCATCCGCGGCGCGCACCCGCGCCACCCCTGAACGCGGCGGCCTGTGCCGGGCGATGAGACGCGCCTGCTTGACCTTCTTGGCCCGTACGCGCTCTTTCATCGTAGCATGCCTGACTTGCTTTTTTTTCAGCTTGGATTTGGCCTTTTTTTTTGAAGTCTTGCCTGAGGCTTGGCACAGCTTTGATTCGGACTTGCCCACCGGGGTGCTCCACTTGGTCTTGGTCAGCGTGGTGCCTTTTTTCGCGGTATGTTTCGTGGCCGCATATCCATGGCAGGGACTGAAAATTCCAATCGCCAACCCGAGCACGATCATACACACCCAGCGCATAATGCATGCATGCATCCGCGTCTTGCCCCAACCTGGATCTGTCTGACGTGTAATCGGCATATCCCCTTCTTTTCGGCTTGAAATCCGATATGTTAACCTTTTTTTTTCAAGTAACCCTTTGATTTTATATTTTTTCATCCGTGTCACCCTGTTTATCGAAGGCCTATCGGGTATCCATAAGGCCCAGCACGATACATGCCATTTCGTAACATATCATTTTATCAATCTTATTTTATGCTGGCGGCTCGTGCCGGAGCCGGCCTCGTGCCCGGAATTACGATGACGTAACCATGGGGCTTACAAAACGGATCGTCATTGAAAGAGGCGCAAGTCTTTTGATGAGAAGCGTTTTATCATTGACAGGGCTTATCCGTGACCATAGTATGCCTCCTGATCCAGGGTTCCCGGCAGCTATCCATTTATAGACAGAGGAAAAACATCCCAGATGGACCAGAGCAATTTGCTCCATAAACGGTGGAGGATCGCCGCTGCAGCGGTTGCCATGCAGCTTTGCCTGGGCACGGTTTACGCCTGGTCGATCTTCAAGAAACCGCTCATGCAAGCGCATGGCTGGAGCGAGACCCAGACCCAGACGACCTTCATGCTCGCCTCCTTTATGTTTGCCCTGGCGGTGGCGTTCGGCGGCATGCTGGTCGACCGCCGCAGCCCCCGCCTGGTCGGTGTCCTGGGCGGAGCGCTCTTCGGCGGCGGGCTTGTGCTGGCGGCGTTGGCCAATAAGCTGGCGAGCATCGGCCTGCTCTATGTCGCCTACGGGCTGATCACCGGCTCAGGCGGCGGGTTCGGCTATGCGGTCCCGGTGGCCACCCTGATCCGGTGGTTTCCCGACAAGCGGGGATTGGTCACGGGTCTGGCGGTGATGGGCTATGGCTTCGGTTCTTTCCTGATGGGCAATATCGGCCCGCGCCTGATCTTAAGCGTCGGGGTGGCTCAGACTTTCCTGATCTGGGGGCTGGTCAGTCTGGTTGTCGTGCTGTGCGCCATGCTCTTCATGCACAACCCGCCGCCGGGTTGGAGCGCATCCGTCCGTCATGCAACCCCGCTCCAAGCTGGCCATCATATACCGGCCTTCCGGTATTCGCAGGCGCTGCGCACGCCGCAGCTCTGGATCCTGTGGCTTATCCTCTTCCTGAATGTCACGGCCGGCCTGGGCCTGATCTCACAGCTCTCGCCCATGGCGCAGGACGTCATGAAATCGGAAGCCGGCGCCGTGCTGGACACCCGGCACGTGGAGGCCATCGCCATCCTTTCCGGTATGATCGTCGCGGTCGCCGCCGTCTTCAACGGCCTGGGCCGGTTGGCCTGGTCCTGGATTTCCGACGTCTGGGGACGCAAACAGGTGTTTACGATGGTATGCCTGACTCAGGCCGCCGGGTTTTTCCTCCTTGCCCACAGCGCCACCACCATGGTCTTTGCCGTTATGGTCTGCTATCTCCTGGCGTGCTATGGCGGGACCCTGGCGTGCATGCCGGCCTTTGCCGCCGATGAATTCGGCAGTCTGCATATCGGCAAGATCTACGGCACCATCTTCACGGCCTGCGGCTTGGCGGGCCTTGCCGGACCCTATCTCTTCGCTGAAGTGAAAACCGCAACCGGAAGCTTTGCCGGCGCCTTGGTCACAGAATCCGTGCTGCTGTGCCTCAGCACGCTCTTAGTCATGGCCTTTCGCAAGCCGAGCATGCGCGCAGCTCATGAGGCACCGTCCGACTGAATACCCTTCGACACCCTTGCGGGTAAAACTGGCACGGTGCGGCCTGACTTAGCGCCGGTGTCCTCAGGGCGAGACGGACGTGACCCGGCGGGCCGTTACCACACGGCTCTGATAATGGACTGATTTCAGATCGCTGATCATGATCTGGCGGGATCGCGACGAGGCGGCATGGATGAACTGACCGTCACCGATATAGAGCCCCACGTGATCGATGCGGTGATGCTTGCGGGAACGCATGCTGAAGAAGATGAGGTCGCCCGGTTTGAGCGCCGATAAGGGCACATGCATTCCGGCCTGGGCCTGGTCGCGTGAAGAGCGTCCCAGTTGGATGCCGTTCTCGCTGAAGACATAGCGGACAAACCCTGAACAGTCAAACCCTTCCGGGGTCGTGCCGCCGTACTGGTAGCGCACCCCCAGATAGTTGCAGGCCGTTTCCAGGATCTTGTAAGTCAGACCGTCCGCCGGCTCGGTTTCGGCCTGTTTTTCGTTCCCGGCATGCATGGTCTTGACCAGCCAGAGATCGGTCAACTGATCTTCGCCGCCCCCATTCCACTCCTCATCCCGGCGCTCATGACCTAATGCCGGTGTGATCACCCTTTCGGCCTGGGTGCTAAGGACCTCAGGTCCCACATCGCCCATGAGGGCGTAACGCCCCTTGTCAACCTGATCACGGGCACGGGAGGCCGGCCAGTAATCGTCCACCGGGGAGGGCTGAGCCAGGACGGCATCGGCGCCGATGCTTATATATCCACGGTAGTGGTAGGGCACTGTTGCGAGCCGGCAGCGATCGGCCTGGCGCTCTTGTTCATCCATGGCCCTGGCCAGCCAGAAATCCAGGGGGGCATAGGCCGCGCGATCATAGAGTCGGGCGACGGACGAAGCGTCCGACGGGCTGTCCGACACGGCCTTAGGGGTGAAATGGTTGCGCATGAGCCGCGCCGCCTTGTCCTTTTTTTTTGAGGTACGGGAAGAGGTCGCGCGCTTGGTGGACTTATGCTTTTTATTGGCGATGCGCAGCGTGGTTTTCTTGGCTTTGTGGGCCGAGGACGTAGTTTCTTTGGGCTTGGCGATCTGTGCGCTTGACCCGCTCCGCTTGGAAGACTCCGTGCTGGAAACAGATTGGGACTGCGTGTTGACTCCCGATGCCAGAGACTCATCAACGGACCAAGCTCCCGTAAGTAATAAGATGACAATCGGAGCGAGAATGCTGATACGCTTGCCCATTCACCACCTCGATATCAAGTTTATTATCGCGGGCCGACATTTGGACCGCCACTGCAGAAGTTCTACGCAAGGTACCATCCCATGGCATGCCTGTCAAGCTTCGTGGATTATAGCATATAATACCATTATGTTATGAGAAATATCCCCATCGGCGGATTTGACCTTTGACTATTATAGACGACTGGTCTATTATCACTTCAGCGGGAGAATCTCATGGGCAAAGAGACGACCAGGGCAACCATCATCAGGGAGGGCGCCCGCCTGATCCATAAGAAGGGCTTCAATGCCACCGGGTTGTCCGATATCCTCACGGCCGCCCGCGTACCCAAGGGCTCGTTCTACTTCTACTTCAAGAACAAACAGGACTTCGGCCTGGCGGTCATCGACCACTATGCCGAGGCCATTGCGGCCATGAGCTCCATCTCCCTGGGAGACAACAACCGGCCGCCCCTGCAAAAACTGGCGGACTTCATGGACGGCTTCACGGCCGTGTTCGCGAAGATGGACTTCACCTGCGGCTGTCCCATCGGCAACCTCATGCAGGAGATGAGCGATTTGAACGAGGCCTTTCGGGACAAGGTCGGGAGCGTGTATGCCCGCATGGCTGAGGCGATCGCGCAATGCCTGTCCGAGGCCCAGGACCGCGGTGATATCCCGGTAGATCTGGACCCAACACAAACCGCCCAGTTCATCCTCAACTGCTGGGAAGGCGCCATCATGCACATGAAAGTCGTGAAAAACGACGCGCCGCTGGCGTTATGCAAGCGCATGGTTTTTGATCATATCCTCAATAAGTAGGCTTAAGAAGGAGGCGTCATGGGAACATGGAAAAAAACCGGCTGTGTGCTCTGCCCCCAGAACTGCGGCCTGGAGGTGGAGGTCGAGGACAACCGCATCGTCAAGGTCAAGGGTGATAAGAGCAATGTCAGGAGCGAAGGGTACCTCTGCCGCAAGGGGATGAACATCGCCAATCACCAGCACAACGCCGACCGCCTGAAGTACCCCCTGAAAAAGGTCGGAGACTCCTTTGAACGTATCTCCTGGGATCAGGCCATCGATGAGATTGCCGGGAAGCTCAAGAAGATCGTGGATACCTATGGCCCGCGCAGCTTCGCCTACATGGGGGGCGGAGGCCAGGGCTGCCATTTCGAGGCGGCCTTCGGGGTCCGTTTGATGCGCGGCCTGGGCTCGCGCTACCATTACAGCGCCATAACCCAGGAATTCTCCGGCATGTTCTGGGTCTTCGGCCGGATGTTCGGCCGCCAGCCCGTTTTCCCGGAGATCGATGTGCATAAGACGGACTACCTCCTGACCTTCGGCTGGAACGGCACGCAGAGCCACCAGATCCCCCAGGCCCCGCGGCAGCTCCAGCGCATCGCCAAGGACCCGGACAAGCATTTCGTGGTCATCGATCCACGCCTCTCCGAGACCGCCAAGATAGCCAACGTCCACCTGCGCATCCGCCCGGGCACGGATGCCCTGCTCATGCGCGCCATGATCGCCATCATCCTCCAGGAAGGCTGGGAAAATCGGGACTACATAGAAAGGCACACCTCCGGCCTGGATACCGTCAGGGATCTGTTCATGCAATTCGATGCCCGCGCCGCGGCCAAAACCTGCAACCTCGATTATGAGCAGGTCCGGGAGATCTGCCGCCAATTCGCCACGCGCACGTCTTCTCTGCGCTATGACCTGGGCCTCCTGATGAACCGCCACAGCGCGGTATCGTCATACCTGGCAGGCTTCCTCCTGGCCATCTGCGGACGGATCGGCGCGCGCGGCGGCAATGTCTTCCATGGAACGCTCATGCCCCTGGGGAGCCACTCCGATGAACGTGATCCCAAGGCCTGGCGCACCGTGGCCACGAACTTCCCACCGGTCATGGGCTGCTACCCGCCCAACGCCATGCCGGAGGAGATCCTCTCCGAGAATCCCGAACGCCTCCGGGCGGTCTATGTGTCCGGGGCGCATCCCTTAAGGTCCTACGCGGATACCACGGCCTATGAGAAGGCCTTCAAACGCCTGGACCTCCTGGTGACGGCCGAGCTGGCCATGACGGAAACCGCCGCGCTGTCCCATTACGTCCTGCCGTCTAAGTCTGGCTATGAATCGTGGGACGGGACCTTCTTCCCCATGACCTTCCCCGGGATCTTTTTCCAGATGCGCCGCCCCATTATCGAACCCGAGGGCGAGCCCCTGGAACTGGGGGAGATCCACCTGCGCCTGGCGGACAAGCTGGGCCTGATCCCGCCCATCCCCGAAAACCTATTTGCGGCGGCTGAAGAGAGCCATGCGGCCTACGGCGCCGCCCTCATGGAATACGCCATGAAAGAGCCCGCCGCCCTGGGCGCCATGCCGTTCATCCTCGGCAAGACCCTGGGCAAGGCCATGGGATCGGTTCACCTCGCCGCCCTGTGGGGCCTGCTGCAGACCGTGCCCAAACCTTTCCGCAAGTGCGCCGCCCGCGCCGGGTTCACGCCGGGGGTGGGCATGGGCGAGGAGCTGTTCCAGAAGGTCATGGATCATCCCGAGGGGCTCTGGGTGGGCCTTGAGGACCCAGGGGAGAACCTCAGCCATATCAGGACCGAGGACGGGAAGATCAATCTCGTGATCCCGGAGCTTAAGCCGGAGCTGGAAAGCCTCGACCCGGAGCACGAGGAGGCGGCCCTGGCGCCGGATCCCGAGTACCCCTTGGTGCTCATGGCCGGCCGGCACTTCAACATGAACGCCAACACCCTGATGCGCAATCCGGCCTGGAACGAGGGCAAGCGCGCCTGCACTTGCATGATGCATCAAGAGGATGCCCGGTCGCTGGGGATCATTGACGGGCAGATGGTGAAAGTTTCGACCGAGGCCGGATCGGTTGAGATTGAAGTAGAGATTACGGACATGGCCCACCGGGGCCATGTGGTCATCCCGCACGGCTTCGGCCTGGTCTATGACGGCAAGCCCTACGGGGTGAACGTGAACCGTCTCACAAAGAACACGAACCGGGACTGGATCGGTACCCCCATGCACCGCTACGTAGCCTGCCGCATCGAGCGGATTTAAAATACTTCAAGAAAGGAGCGTCTTCCATGGAAGTTTACGAACAGTTACGCGAGCTGCTGGATGCCAGCCCCACCGGTGCACCGGCATCGGCGGCGTTTGACAAGATCCTCAGGATCCTGTTCACGCCCGAGGAGGCCGCCCTGGCAATCCGCCTGACCCTGTTGCCCCGGCCACTGGCGCATATTGCCGCGGACGCGTGCTTGAGCGTGGCCGAGGCTGAAAGAATCCTGGAGGCCATGGCCGACAAGGCCGTCATCTTCTGCATGGAAAAGGGCACGGAGAAGCTCTACAACCTCTTGCCGACCATCCCGGGTCTGTTCGAGTTCCCCTTGATGAAGGGCCTTACCAACCCCACCCTGGAACAGGTCGGCGGCCTATGGGAAGAGTACCACCGCGAAGCCCTGGGGGCAGCGTTTGCCGGCCAACCGACCCCCATCGCCCGCGTCATCCCGGTCGAACAATCCATCGAGGCCGCCAACCGCGTGCATACCTATGAAGAGATCTATGCCCTGATCGAGGCCGTGGACTTCATCGCCCTGGCCCAGTGCGCCTGCCGCGTCAGCGTCCGGGCTTGCGACAAGCCTACCGAGGTTTGCCTTATCTTCGGCATGCCGGCGCGCTTCCTGGTCAAGCGCGACTTCGCGCGCGCCATCAGCCGGGCGGAGGCCCGCGCCGTGCTGGATCGCGCAGAGGCCTCCGGCCTGGTGCATACCAGCACCAACAGCTACGGCAAGCCGAGCTTCATCTGCAACTGCTGTTCCTGCTGCTGCACCATCCTGACCTGCCGCACCCGGTTGGGACTGACGCAGGCCTTTGCACCCAGCGCCTTCGAGGCCCGGATAGATGAAGCAGCCTGCACCGGCTGCGGGGTCTGCGCCGAGGAACGCTGTCCGGTCAAGGCCATTACCATGAACGCTCTTAAGGCCGTGGCGGATACGTCCACGTGCATCGGTTGCGGCCTGTGCGCCACGGCCTGCCCGATCCAGGCCATCACCATGATCCGCCGGCTTGCTCCCTCCGAGGTACCAGCCACTACCCAGGATCTGGGCGTAAAGGTCCTGACCGAGAAGGGCAAGCTGGAACGCTATATCAACCAGGCCAAAGTGTGATAAGAGTATAGGGTAAAAAATTCTTCGGGAAGGTGGTAGGTATGAATATCGGTCCCTACGGTTTTGAAGAGTATATTGAAAAGGTGAAAGGCTTCCACGGCAGCGTAGCACCCGGTCTGGTAGCGGGCGGCATCATGGTGGATATCGCCCGGGCCAATCTGCCCGAAGGCGAACTCTTTGACGTGCTCTGCGAGACCAAACAATGCCTGGCCGACGCCGTGCAGCTGCTCACGCCCTGCACCATCGGCAACGGCTGGCTCAAGATCGTGGACACCAGCCGCTACGCCTTGATATTCTTCAACAAGTATACCGGCGAGGGCGTGCGCGTATACCTCGACGCCGCCAAGCTCTCCGACTGGCCGGCCCTCAAGGGCTGGTTCCTCAAGGAGACGCCCAAAAAGACGCAGGACCGCGATCAGATCATCGATGAGTTCAAGCGCGCGGGGACAAGCCTCTACGGCATAGAGAAGGTGAAAGTCAAACCGGAATACCTATCGACCAGCCCGAAGAAATCTTCGCCCGTGGGCATCTGTCCGGGCTGCGGCGAGGCCTACCGGCTGCAGCATGGCGCCATGTGCCCGGCCTGCCAGGGCAAGGGGCCGTATTAAAAAAGAAGAAAGGGAGCCGCGCGGGCGGCTCTCTTTTTACTGGGTGTTGCGCACCGGCAGCACATAGAGCGATGAGCCTATGGCCGCGGTCAGGATCGACCCGTCGCTAAGATCGATGCACCAGGCCGAGTTGCCAGGGTCACCCGCGTAGGTGGTGGACGTCCAATAGATATCGCCGGTTCCCATATGCGTGAATGGATATCCGGATGGCAGGCAGGGGCTATCCTGGGACATGTCGAGCAGCGACTCCAGCTCCCTGACATTGGGCATACGCCAGTCGTGGTGATCCCCGGTAGGTAAATCAGCAATGTCATTTAGAACGGTCTCCCAGTCACCAAGATCCACGAGCGTGGCATCCTTGACCCACATCAGCCCGGTCAGGATATCGGTCACCGTGCCGTCGCCGTTGTCCACGAAGCGGGGGGTAGGCCAGATGACGCCGTTTTGAAGGGTGCCGTCGGCACCGGCTATCCCCGTTACATTGAGCGGCACGGTCGGCGTCTGACCGGTCCGGGCGACCTCGGCCGTGGCGGGACCGATATCATCGCGAACAGCCCAAACCCAGTTGCTGCCCGTGGCCTTATCATCGACACCTGGTTGTCCAGTATACATATCTACATACCAGGCACTGGTGGTGGTGCTGCTGTAGGTCGTTGAGGTCCAGTAGTCCGTATTCGGGAGACCGGGAAGGGACAGAAACGCCGTACTGTCAACGGCCATGGGGTAAACTGAATAATCGAGCAGACTCTGTAGTTCCCTCAGGTTGGGGATGCGCCAATCGGTATGGGTGCCTATATCTGAGTCACTGCAAAATCCAAAGGCCGTACTCCAATTCGATCTTGGAATAATATCGGTCGGATACTTCTGCCACATCAGCCCGGTCAGGGTGTCGGTCACGGTCTGGTCGCCGTTGTCGATGAAGCGCGTCACCGGCCAGGCCGCACCCTCTTCCAGGTCGCCGTCGTCATTGTCGGCATAGCGCGTGGTCTGGCCGGTCTGCGGCAGGAGCACCGCCATGCGCTTGATGGCCGACAGGTCGCTTTCGCCGTTGGCGTTCACGGCCGTGAGCGCGAAATAGTAATACGCCCCGGCCCTGATATTGGCGTTGGAGAAGACATACGGGCTTGTCACCCCGGATACCGAGCTGCTGCTGGTATTGATGCTGGCGCTGGCGCCATAGTAGAGGGTGTAGGAAGTCGCCCCGGAGACATTGTCCCAGCGGATAAGGGCATAGTTGCCGGTCTGGCCGCTTACATGCCCGCGGCCGGCCATGACGCTGACAGCGCTCGGAGCGGCGGGTATCGTTTCATCCTCGCCGCTGCTGCCTCCACCGCCACAGGCGCTCATCAAAACCAGGACAACGCACAACATTCCGACGATGATCCTGCGCATAAGACACCTCCTTGGCATTCCCATGTTGCCTATAACATACCTTCAGGCCGGGCGAAAGCCGCCTTAAGGCCTTTTGTGCTTGTCTAGCGGCCGAAGGTGATGCTCTCCACCTCGGCCATCTTGAGCACTACCTGACCTCCGACCTTCAGCACGATCTTGAGCTCGGCATCCGGTATGCTCCCGGTGAGGCGGTCCCCGGCATAGAGCTCGATAACGCGCCTGTTTCCGGCCGCCGCATTTTCGATACGCTTGATATCCTTGCGGTTCAAGCTCAGCCTGGCATAGGGTGTCACAAGAGTGAACTCGGCGTTCTCAACGTGGCCGCTCAAGATATCGCCGCCTACCAGCACGACCTTATCGAACGTTTCGGCGGTCATGGCCTCCTTCCTGTTCACGGCCTCGATGGCCACCAGGGCCAGATCGCGCTCCGCGCGGCGCCGCGCCTTCAGGAGCGGCTCCAAGGAGGGGTTGAGCCGTTTCGATCCATACTCCTTGGCCAGTTCCAGGCAGGCGATACGGTAGCGTCCGCGCTCTTCCAGCATGCGCTCGCGGTAGTAGTCATCCAGGGCGCAGCACGTCCCTCTTTCCGTGCGGCTTTTATAGGTGGCCGCCACGGTCTTGCACCGCTCCGGGGTATAGCCGTCGTCTCCCAGCCAGGCCGTGTTCGTCCAGCGTCCGCCCGGCTCCCCCGGTGGGTGGGGCGGCTCGTAAGGCAGCTTTTCCAGCAGCACGGCCAGCACATCATCCACGCGCGGGTCATGGTTCTGGGCCATGGCCGCTACGCCCTGCATGACAAAGACTCTCACGAAATCCTTCTGGGGCGACAACCACTGCGAGGGGCGGTTTTTCACCAGGTCATAGTAGGCATCGCGGGCGCGCACATCCTTGAAGAAGACGTACAGGTAATCGAGGGTCTCGTTCAAGAGCAGCGTGCGGGTTTCCCCTTCGCCATGCACGAAGGCCAGGATATCGACACCGGCAGGGACGGCGTCGTCATTGCCCATCTCCTTAAGCACCCTTAAGATGCGCGCCGCGCGCAGGCAGGCCTCATCCGTGAGCGAGGCATAGCCCTTCAGGGACTGCAGCAAGGCGGGCACGGCTTCCTTCCCGGCTTGGAGAAGGGCCTCGCGCGCCTGCCGGTTGGCTTCCGGAGATTTTCCCAAATCGGCGATCAAGGCCTCGATCCCGGCCGCACGCGCCGGAAGGGTCGCCATCACGAGCATCACGGTGAAACACAGTATCTTCGGCCACGACATGGATCATTGCCCCCTATCATGAAAGCTCGTTTTTGAGCATAGACTAAAATCGCTTACGAGCCTAGTGGAAATCCCGCAAGGGGTGCGTGTTATCCCATTATCTCCTTTTTTCTCCTTGACTGCACCCAATTACCCTGTATGTTGTTAATAAGGGGGCGCCATGTCAGATCGCCAAAGCCGATGTCCTGGCTGCCTGACCGCCATGGATCCCGGCGACAGATTCTGCCGGCACTGCGGGGCCGCGCTGGAGACACGTCCGCAGGAGCACCGCTATGTCACGGTCCTCTTTTCCGACCTCTCCGGGTACACGGCCCTGTCGGAGCAGCTCGACCCCGAGGACCTCAAGGAGATCATGGACCGCATCTTTGCCCAAGCCGCCCGGATCATCGCCCGTTACGACGGCATGATCGAGAAATTCATCGGCGACGCCGTGGTGGCCCTGTTCGGGGTGCTGAGAATTCATGAGGATGACGTCATTCGGGCCATCCAAGCCGCCCGTGAGATCCATGCCTTTGTCGGCGGCACGACCCTGCCGGCCGCGGCGGAAAGACGTCTGGACATGCATACCGGCATACACGCCGGCAATATCCTGGCCGGCAGCCCCTTAAGCTCCACCTCCCATGGCGCCTTAGGCACGCCCATCAATATCGCCGCCCGCCTCTCGACCCTGGCCGGGCCCGGTGAAATCCTGATCGGCGAGGCCGCCTTGTTTGAAGCCGAGCGGCACTTTAAGCTCGAGTGTCTGGGCGACAAAACCCTCAAAGGCGTCAAGGAACCCGTCCGGGTCTACAAGGTCATCGCTAAACGGGACATGCCCCACTTTATCCGCAGGATGAAGGGCCCGGCGGTCAATCTGATCGGCCGCCGCCACGAGCTGGCCATGCTCCAGGACTCGGTCGCCGGTCTGTGCCGGGGACGGTCGAGCGTGATCTGGCTCAAAGGCGAGGCCGGAGTGGGCAAGAGCCGTCTGATCCATGAGCTCGCGCAGCTTCTCCCGCCTCACGTGGCCTGGCACGTCTCGCCATGCCTGGAATACGCCAAGCATGTGCCATATTTCCCCATCCAGGGTCTGGTCAACCGGCTCACCGGAGGCCGCGCGCAGGCAGGCGGCCGTGAACCCCAGAGCCCGGAGGAGTTCCGGCGGCGCATGTATGAAAACCTACGCGCCTTGATCGAGGCTTCATCCTCGCCGGTGGTCCTCTGCATCGAAGACGCGCAGTGGGCCGACGAGTCGAGCATGGATATCCTTAAAGCTCTCTTCAAGCCCGAACAAATGCCCGCGCGCTGCCTCATACTCGTATCCAGCCGCGAAGATAAGCCGCCTGACCTGGCCGGATCAACGCTCGAGCTGCCCGAACTGAGCTACCCGGAAGTGAGCCAGATGGTCGGCTGCATGCTGGAATCCGCCTCCCGGGAGATGCTCGCGCGCCTGTATCGCGAGACCGGCGGCAACCCCTTGTACGTGGAGGAGATGGTCTATTATCTGCTCGATACCGGCTCGGCCAAGCTCGGCCCCGCGCCTTTGCCGGGCACGCTCAAGGGCCTCATCTGCGCCCGTTTCGACCGCCTGGGCGCCAAAACCAAGCATATCCTGCAGCAGGCCGCGGTCATCGGTTTTAGCTTCACGGCGCCGGTCCTGAAGGCCATCGACCCGGAACTGACGCCGTCCCACCTCCAGGAGCTGCGCCAAGCCGGGTTCATCCTGTCACAGGACGCCGATACCTATGTCTTCCGGCACGCCGTATCACGCGAAGCCGCCTACGAGAGTCTGCTCAAGCACGAACGCTCGCTGCTGCACGGACGCATCGGCCGGGTATTGGAAGGCTTGTCCGGTGAGGATGCGCCCGATATCCTGGCCGCCCATTTCTGCCGGGGACATGACTACCGCAAGGCCGTGCGTTACAGCCTGCTGGCGGCTGAGCGCGGCCGGGAAACAGGCGCCTGGGTGGAGGCCGCCGTGCACTATACCAACGCCGAGCAGGCCTTGCAGCGCCTGCCTGATGACGAACAGACGGCCGCGACCAAGGTGACCATATGGGAAGGACTGTGGACCTGTACCAGGATCTTCAATCCCGAGCAGGCGGTCGTCGCGCTGAAAAATCTGGTCCGGGTCCATGAAGCCATGGGGGATAAGCGCGCCGAGGTCTTTGCCCGCATCCGCCTGATCAACCTCTATACGCAAAAGGCCCAGTTCAGCGACGCCCTCGCAACCTTCAAAACCGTCCTGCCGCTGACCGAGGACGACGCCCGGATGCGCGCCGCGGCCGAGACCACCATCGCCTATGCCTTTACCTATCGCGGCGTTCCCGACCTGGCCCTGACCTATCTCACGGCCGCGCGCAGTCGCATCGATCCGGACGATCTTTTTCTGAACGGCGTCAACAGCCTCATGACCCTGACCGCTTTTGTGTGGAAAGGCGACATCGACCAGGCCCTGTTCTGGTACCAGAACACCTGTGAATTCTGCCGCGGGCAGAAGGACCTGGAACTCCTGGCCAATCTGTGGCTGGGATATATCAACCATCTGGCCGGCAATTTCGCGCGCGGGGCCGTACTCTTCGAGCGCGTGGCCGCGTCGGAGCAGATGCTGGGCGCCATGTCCGGGGCCCTGCCCTATGTAAGAACCCAGAGCTCCATCTATTTCAACACCAGCTACCTGGGCCGCCCTCAGGCGGCGCGCCGCGACCTGCAAAGTTTTTCACGCTGGTGCGATTCCATGCAGGTGCAGGGCGCACTGGCCCTGCTGGAGCTCTATGAAGGCTGGATCGCACTGGCGGAAGACCGGTTGGAAAAGGCTCGTCTGCATCTGGAGCAGGCCCTGCCCGCCCTTAAAACCGGCATCGCCAACCGGGTCCCCTATGCCCTGAACGCCCTGAGCGAGGTCCTGCTGCGCAGCCGTTTCCTTGCGGACGCCCAAGAGACTGCTCTCAATGGCGTGATCTGGAACCGTGAGCACGGCAACCAGGAACAATTGACCTGCAGCTTGAGACTTTTGGGTGAGGCCTTGATCGCCATCGGTGATCTGGACCGGGCCAAGCCATACCTGGCCGAGGCCGACCACACGGCCAGGATTGGATGCTTCAAACCGCACCTGGCCTGGACATACGAGGCCTATGCCCGCTACTGGGAGAAACGGGGCAATGAGTCTCTGGCGCAGGACTGGAACCGGAAAGCGTATGCCGCCTGGACGGCGATGGGGAACCTCTTCCAGGCTCGGAAACTGACGGAACCTACCGGAAAAGTCTCGGACTGCGCTTGAAAGAACCCGGCTCAGGCTTTCGTTAAAATCAGGGGCCCTCTTGGTGGAGAGGGCCCCAAGGTCTTAAGCGTTCTTTTTCTCGAAATCGGCCATCAACTCGGCCAGCTTCTGAGCGCCCGCCAGCGGCAGGGCATTGTACATCGAGGCGCGTATGCCGCCCACGGAGCGGTGGCCTTTGAGCCCGATGAGCTTGAGCTTGGATGCCTGGGCCAGAAATTCCTTTTCGAGGTCCTCGTTGGGAAGCTGGAAGGTGACGTTCATCATCGAGCGCGCATCCTTCTCCACCGCGCCCTTGAAGAACGAGCTCTTGTCGAGGATATCGTAGATGAGGGCGGCCTTCTGCTTGTTCAGCTTCTCGATTGCCGCGACCCCGCCCTGGTCCTCGATCCACTGCATGACCTCGTGCACCACGAAGATCGCGGTCACCGGACAGGTGTTGTAGAGCGAATTGTTATCGGAGAGTGTCTTGTAATCGAGCATGGAGGGGATGTTCTCGGGGGCCTTGTCGATCAGGTCTTCGCGGATGATGACCACGGTCACGCCCGCCGGCCCCATGTTCTTCTGCGCCCCGGCGTAGATCAGGGCGTAATCGGCCACGTTGATCGGCCGGGAAAGGATGTCGGAGGACATGTCGGCGATCAGAATCGAACCCTTGGTGTCGGGCGGGGCGGGCCACTGCGTGCCTTCAATGGTGTTGTTGGTGGTGATGTGGCAATAGGCCGCCCCCGGCGTGAGCTTGATCTCATCCGGCTTGGGCAGCCGGACGTACTTGATGTCCTTGGTCGAGGCCGCTACATTGACCGTGCCCACCTTCTTGGCCTGTTTGATGGCGTTGGCGGAAAAGTTGCCGGTGTCGATATAGTCGGCCGTCTGTCCGGGTGCCAGGAGATTCATCGGCACCATGGAAAATTGCAGGCTGGCGCCGCCGCCCAGGAACAGGATCTTGTAGTTGTCCGGTACGCCCATGATCTTCTTGATCAGCGCGATGGTGCTGTTCAGGAGCTCCTCGAACTGCTTCGATCGATGGGAAACTTCCATTATAGACATACCCGTGCCTGCAAAGTTGAGCACCGCCTTACTGGTGCTCTCAAGCACCGGCTCCGGTAATACCGCAGGACCAGGATTGAATATATACACATCTCGTGCCATAAATAACCTCCTCGCGTGTGATAATCTTTATTTATACTCAAATTCATTCCAAAGATAAAGTATAATTTCCTTTGCATCCGAATAATCCCGGACAGTCCGGTTTTCATTGGTTATGTATGAGATGTTCTTACCCCGCTTTAAAAGGCGCGGGTTTTTTTCGGCAAGGCAACGCCACCTAAGATTGAAGTGCATTGTGATGAACACGGACAGACTCACCCAAAACGCGCAGGCAGCCCTCGGCCCAGACCAAGGCCGTGCACCTGGTCCACGTCATGGTGGACGTGGACCATTAGCTGGCGACCCGGCGGTGCGCCTCTTTGCAAAGCTGGATGTGCCCCCGGAAGCCCTGGCGGCCGAGCTGGACAAGGGGCTCAAACGCCGGCCGCGCATCTCCCGGCACGAACGCGGCGCCGGAACCTTCACCGTATCACAACGTCTGAGCAGGCTTATGGCCGAGGCCAAGCAGGAGGCCATCCGCCTGGGCGAGGAGTATGTCGGGGTCGAGCATATCCTCATGGCCGTGCTCGAAGAGGGCAAGGTCCACCCTTCCGGCTGCCTCTTGAGCGAGGCATCACGCGGGAACGGCTGCTGGATGCCTAGATAGGGCTTACGGGAGCCTCGCGCGGCAACGGCCAGTGCCCCCTCGATGTAACTCCTCGATCGGGACGCCTATGTACATTTTCCAGACATTGATTTTTATACCGAGTGAGCTATCCTGATACCTGGCCTCGCTTGTAACAACCAAGATACAAAAGCAATAATTTACCGTCCGGCAGGGTAAAACTATTACCCTATAGCGGCCTCCCTCCAACATAACCGCTTGATATTGCATGAGGCGTCCCCGTGTCTCAACTTTGCATGCAAATGCTGCAGAAAATATTTAAAAGTGTGCATGCCAGGGATGTTAGGGCCTTGATCAGGAGGGATCGTGTGCCGCCACGAATATGCGCCGCCCCAATAAAAAGACTGCTTCTCATGGCCGTGTTCTGCGCTTTTGTATGCCTCGGCAGCGCCTGCACCGATTCATCGTCGCATGACACAAATCCATTGTCGCAGCATGCCTCCTCAAACCAGGAGCAAGCGAGCGATACCTGGGAGGATGTAACGGCGGCTATTCAAGACCAGGCGGATGGATTCCGCGGCGGGTTGACCGTGGAAATCGCGACCACGGCCGGGGTGGTGTATTCCCAATCCTTCGGCGGTTTCTCCAATACCGAGCGCGTCAATATCGCCTCAGCCTCCAAGTGGGTGTCGGCCACGACCCTGCTGCGCCTCGTGGAACAGGGGGTCCTGTCTCTGGATGAAAAGATGTCCGCGGTGTTGCAGGACCGCGACGGCAATTCCTGGTCAGGTCATATGGGTGATATTACCTTGAGGCATCTTTTAAGTCTGACTTCAGGGATCTTCGGCGAGGATCTGGATCTGATCAAGCGCTCGGATCTGACGAGCATCACGCTCGAAGAAGCGGTGTACCGCATCTACGCCGAGCAGGACCATGCGCTCACCACGCGGGCGCCGGGCAGCTACTTTTTCTACGGCGACACCCATTACCGCATCGCGGCGCGCTATGCCGAGATCAAGACCGGCAAGCCCTGGGCCCGGATCTATGACGAACAGATCAGAAAACCCTTGGGCTGGTCCTCTCAGAGTATCTACATAAAAGATGACAGCACCACCAATCCCGACCCGGGCGCCGACCTGAATACCACGGGTCTTGAGTACATGGATTTCATGATCATGCAGCTGCGTCATGGGCTCACAGGCAAGACCCGCCTGCTGTCCGAGAATATGATCATCTCAGAGTGGACGGACCAGTTCCTGCCCACAACCTCCCTGTTGTTCAGCATCCTGGGCTCAAGCTACCATTTCGGTCTGGGCGTCTGGATCGGCTACGATACCTCGTCCGATGAGGTGACGCAGGTCTCGAACATCGGTGCTTACGGCTGGGCGCCCTGGATCGACCTTGAGAATAATTACGCCGCGCTCATCATGACCGAGCAGCCGTTGCCCGTGGATTATTTCAAATCCGAAACCTTGAAAAAAACGCTTTCAGACCTCATCCCGGAGGCCCTGGCACAGAATCCGCCCGTCATCCGCGCCGTGAGGACAGGACGCTTCTGACGAAGATCAATCCGCGACCTGCGTTCAAGTCTACCAGAAGCCGGCCATCAGACGCGGGAACTTAGACAATGATATCCTGATGCCTCCGGTTCGGCTTAAGCGTTTCTTACCCGTTACAAAAAGACCGTAAGATTTCTCGATAGTCTCTCGGCGGGTGCCTTGATAACGACTGGTAGCCGGGGCTAAAAAACATGATGTTCAGAGTGTAACGGCCCAAGACGTTAGTTTCGCCAGTGCCGTACACGGCATTGTAACAGTCCGGATACAAAGGCAATAGTTTGCCGCCGACATGGTTAAAATATTACCCTTGGTCGGTCGCCCTCCGACCTAACCGCTTGATATCTCATGGGGTGGCCCAGTGTCCGAAAATTGCATGCGAACGCTATGGACGTATCGATATCAGGCATGCCAGGGTTGTTATGGCAAAAGATCAGGAGGAACTTGTGTCGCCAAGAATATGTGCCACCCCAATCAAGAGATTGCTTCTCATTGCCTTATGCTTCGCCGTTGCCTGCCTTGGCAACGCCTGCAACGGTTCATCGTCGCAAGACGGAACTGCATCGTCGAAGCATGCCTCCTCAACCCAGGATGAAGCGCGTCAAGATGACGGCTCAACCGATACTGACGACGGCTCATCCGACACAGACGACGACACACCGGTGTATACCGGCGATGCCTGGAAGGACGTGACGGCGGCGATCGATGCCCAGGCCGATGATTTTTCCGATGGCTTGACCGTGGAAATCGCCACCCCGCAAGGCGTTGTGTATTCCCATTCCTGGAACGGCTTTTCGAACAACGCTTACATCTCGATCATGTCCGCCTCCAAGTGGGTATCGGCAACCGTGCTTCTGCGCCTGGTCGATCAAAAGGTATTGTCCCTGGATGAAAAGATGTCACGCGTGCTCAAAGACCGTGACGGCGACTACTGGTCCGGACATATGGGGGACATCACCCTGCGGCGCCTCTTAAGCATGACGTCGGGGATCTATGGTGAAGACCTGAATTTCCTCAAGCGCTCCGACCTGACCAGCATCAGCCTGGAAGAGGCCGTGTACCGCATCTACGACACACAACACAGCGCCCTGTCCACGCTTTTACCGGGCAGATACTTCTTCTACGGCAGCACCCACTTCCGCATCGCGGCGCGCTATGCCGAGGTGAAGACCGGCAAAAGCTGGGCCCAAATCTATAACGAACAGTTGCGTTCACCCCTGGGCTGGTCTTCCCGGTCGGTCTATGACAACAGCGACACCAATCCCGACCCGGCCTATGGTTTGAAAATGACCGGGCAGGAGTACATGAAGTTCATGCTGCTGCAGTTGCGCGGCGGCTTGAACGGCACTACCCGCCTGCTGTCCGAGTCTATCCTGGCCGAGCAGCACACCGATCAGTTCCTGAGCACGACCTCGATTCTCTTCAGCCCCTATTCTTTAGTGGGGAAGATCTATCATTATGGCCTGGGCAACTGGATCGACTCGACCGACACTAACCCCGGTGAGCTCGCCACCCAGGTTTCCAGCGCGGGCGTGTATGGCTGGGTTCCCTGGATCAATTTTGAGTCCAACTACGCCGCGGTGATCATGACCCAAGAGGCGCTCGGAGATCTTGACGCTGAAAAACTGAAAAAAACTCTCGCGGCCATTATACCCGCCGCCCTGGCAAAGAATCCGCCCGTCATCCGCAGCGTGCCGTGATCCTGTAAGCCTTTTTGTAAGCTTTTTTGCCCTTTACAAGAACCGCGGGGCTTGCTAGAAAGCCTCTCGCACGGGCAATATTACAGCTTACAGGACAGGGGTATGAGCAAGCAGATACTCAAAGAAATCGAGCGCCGCCGGACGTTCGGCATCATCAGCCATCCTGACGCGGGCAAAACCACGCTGACCGAGAAGCTCCTGCTCTTCGGCGGGGCCATCCAACTTGCCGGGGCCGTCAAGTCGCGCAAGGCCAGCCGGCACGCCACCAGCGACTGGATGGCCATTGAACGCGAGCGCGGCATCTCGGTCACCACCTCGGTCATGAAGTTCAACTACCGCGACTACGAGATCAACCTGCTCGACACCCCCGGCCACCAGGACTTTTCCGAAGACACCTACCGCGTGCTCACGGCCGTGGACAGCGCGCTGATGGTGATCGACAGCGCCAAAGGCGTTGAGCCGCAGACCGAGAAGCTCATGGAGGTCTGCCGCATGCGCAACACGCCCATCATGACCTTCATCAACAAGCTCGACCGCGACGGTTTGCCGCCCCTGGACATCATGGCCGACATCGAGGACAAGCTGCAGATCGAATGCGTGCCCATGACCTGGCCCATCGGCATGGGCAAGGGCTTTAAGGGTGTATACAACATCTTTCGGGGAGAGCTCAACCTCTTCACGCCCGGCGGCGAGAAGCGTGCCACGGACCTCATCGTGATCAAGGACCTCTCCGACCCCAAGCTGGACGAGCTCTTAGGCAGCCAGGCCGAAAAGCTGCGGGAGGACGTTGAGCTGATCACGCATGCCATCCCGTCCCTGGACCTGGAGCATTACCTCAGAGGCAACCAGTCCCCGGTCTTCTTCGGCTCGGCCATCAACAATTTCGGGGTGCGTGAACTTTTAGACACGTTCGTGGAGATGGCGCCCTCGCCACGTCCGCGCCAGGCCGTGACGCGTATGGTCTCGCCGGACGAGGACGATTTCAGCGGGTTTGTCTTTAAGATCCAGGCCAATATGGACCCGGCGCACCGCGACCGCATCGCGTTCATGCGCATCTGCTCGGGCCGTTTCATGCGCGGCATGCGCGTGATGCACCACCGTTTGGGTAAGGAGGTGACCTTTGCCAATGCCACCATCTTCATGGCCCAGGACCGCACCAACGTGGAAGAGGCCTTTCCGGGCGACATCATCGGCATCCACAACCACGGCACCATCAAGGTGGGCGACACCTTCACGGATAAGGAGCCGCTCAAGTTCACGGGCATCCCGCACTTTGCGCCCGAGCATTTCCGGCGTGTGATGCTCAAGGACCCTTTGAGAAGCAAGCAGCTGCAAAAGGGTCTCTTACAGCTGGCCGAGGAAGGCGCCATCCAGATCTTTCGGCCTGTATCCAGCAATGACTATATCATGGGCGCGGTGGGTGCCTTGCAGTTCGAGGTCACCATGGCCAGGCTCAAGGCCGAGTACGGGGTGGACGCCACCTACGAGGCCATCGAGTGCGAGACGGCCCGCTGGGTGGACAGCGTGGACAAGCAGAAGCTCTCCGATTTCGAGCGGCGCTACCAGCACAACATGGCCGAGGACGCCGAAGGACACATGACCTACCTGGCGCCCAGCAAGTGGATGCTCACCTATGTCCAGAAGGAGTGGCCGGACGTCGTGTTCAAAACCACACGGGAGTTGAACTGACGTGCAGACAAGAAACGTATTCGCCGACCTCACCCCGGACATCGTGATCTCGGCCGTGGAGAGGACAATCGGCAAACGCATGACCGGGCTGATCCTACCCCTGCCGAGCTACATCAACCGCGTCTACGAGCTGCAGGCCATGGACTCTACGCGCCTGATCGCCAAGTTCTATCGCCCGGGGCGCTGGAGCAGGCAGGCCATCGAAGCCGAGCACGCCTTCATCGCCGACTGCGTGGCGGACGAGATCCCGGTCATCGCGCCCCTGCCGCTGAGAGATGGCAGGACGTTGGAAGAAACCCACGGCATCATCTTCGCCGTGTTCCCCAAGCGCATGGGCCGCGAGTTCGAGGTCAAGGACGACGACGACTGGCGCCGGGTGGGCATGGTCATCGGCCGTATCCATGCCGCCGGGGCACGCAAGCCAGCGCCGGAGCGCATCAAGCTGCACCCCAGGGAATCCACGGCCCAGGATATCCGGCTCTTGGAGGAAGGCGGCTTCGTGCACCCGGACTTCCGCGCCCCCTTCCGGGAGACCACCACCGCCATCCTGGAGGTCATCACCGGGCTCTATGAGGACGTGCAACTCAGCCGCATCCACGGCGACTGCCACCGCGGCAACCTGATCGACCGGCCCGGAGAAGGCATCATGGTGATCGACTTCGACGACATGATGGTGGGCCCGCCCGTGCATGACCTGTGGCTCATGCTGCCGGACCACTACGTGCGCGCCAAACGCGAAATGGACCTGATCCTGGAAGGCTACGAAGAGTTCCGCGACTTCGACTACCTGAGCCTACGATTGATAGAAGGCCTGCGCTTCATGCGCATCATCTATTACCTGGCCTGGTGCGCGCGCCAGGTGGACGACTTCGAGTTCCAGAGAAACCACCCCGACTGGGGCGGCGAGGTCTTCTGGGGCCGCGAGATCGCGGATATGCAGCACCAGTTCCAGGTTATCATGGAGCACAAGCATGCCTGGGAACTGGAGCATTGGTAATCAGACGCGGTCAGATCAGTCATACGCCATCGCACAGAAAGCTCTCAATCCCGTACGGGACGAATCTCCAGGGTACTATGAGGGTGCTGAGCTCGTTTGATTTTTCATGAGCCGACCCTATCTTTATTATTGAAAAACGTTTTGAGGAGCGAATCATGCGGACGATCGCGATCATGATATTTTTTTCAATTGCTTCGTGCCTGTCTCCGGCCGTGATGACTGCGAGTTCTGAGGACAGGCCACTATCAGGGGCAGTGAATGTCGCCGGCGTAAATATGGACAAGACCGTTACCCTGGAGGGCCATCCAGCGGTTCTGGTCGGCGCGGGCCTGCTTCGCTACCGGACTGTATTCAAGGGCTATGTGGCCGGTCTGTATCTTGAAAGGGGGCATGGAGCGGAAGATGTGTTCACGGACATACCCAAGCGCCTGGAGATCGAATACTTCCATGCCATTCCGGCCCAGGGGTTCATTGATGCCACCCAACTGGGATTGGTGAACAATCTGTCCCGGGAACAGTTGGCGTCTATACAGAATCGCGCCAACACCCTGTATGCGCTGTACCGCGATGTCAAGCCCAAGGACAGGTATGCCTTTACCTATATACCGGGAATAGGCTCACGCATCGCGCTCAACAATAAGGTTCTGGGAACGATCAGCGGACTTGATTTCGCCAATGCCTTTTTCTCCATCTGGCTGGGCCGCAATCCGCTCGACCAGAAGCTCAAGCAGGCCCTGCTGGGGAGGTAATTCCATTGCCAGATCAAGCCCTCACTTTGTCTCGGCCCATCCATGGGCCTCGCCCTCAGGGGCGCACATAAGTTGCGACCATCTTCGCTATCCTGTGAAAATGTGTCGGCTGCGTCATCGGCGCCTCGGAGTACGTTTACGAGTACACCTGCGGCGCCTCTTCCTGGCCTCCTCGTGATCATCTTGATCTGGAAATGGAATAATGCTTAGCGTCATGGTCGACCCGAGTTTGAAACTTCTCGGCCAACCAGACCAGGACCGGCATCATGATGCCCCAGCCCACGACCAGGATAATCATCCCCTGAATATCCGGCAGCGCCACGGTCGCCCCCAACCGCGCGCCCCCATAGTAGGCGGCCCCGCCGCCGACGCCGCCGAAAAGGGCCGCGAGCAGGTAGCGCCCTTTGAGCCATGCCAGGGAAACATTGAGTGTAGCGGCCAGATTGAGCCACATTGAGACCATCCAGGGTTCACTGAAAGGATGCGGCAGGAAATCGCCCCGCGGGTCAACCACACCGGCGGCCTTGAGCGCCGTATCGAAACAAAACCCCAGGACTCCGGCCGCCAGCAGCAGCTTAAGCTCGCCCCGGCGGTCTTCGATCAGCGCGAAATGCACGGCGAGCACCACGACCACGGCCAGAGGTCCATACCATTCATGGCCCGCGGCCGCCCCCAGCACGGCAATGAACCAGGCTGCCTGGAACAGAGCTACGTTCAATATTTTTTTTACGGCTTGTGCCCGGATCATCATGGCTGAGGCCATTTCTGCGGCACCTTGAGCAGCTTGGAAGTATCATAGCCCTGGGATGCCAGTATTTCCACGATGCGGCTATAGTCGGCTTCGGGTATTTCCGGCGTGCGGGCCATGATCCACACATAGTCCCGTTTGGTACGCGAAATCACGACCTGGGTGTAATCGTCCTTCAGATAGGTGATCAGGTATTCGGACTTGATGGGCCAGATGAAGCGCATGCCCCAGGTCGCATTGGTCACTCTGTCTTTGATGAAACCGCGCGCCGTAATGGTATGGAGCGGCCCGTCAAACGCCCCTTTATGGTACGTGAAGGTGGTGGACACGGTGCCGTCGGCATTGAGGCGATAGGATTCGACGGCATTGTGCGCTCCGATCTCATAGGAGGTCGGTATGTTGGCGATCACGTACCAGTCGCCCATGTAGCGTGCAATATCGACAGAATCGACCGTCTTGAGCGTCGGCAGGGACGCAGCGCATCCGGCCAACGCCATGACCAGAGAGGAAACCGCCAATAGATGAACTTTGGTAATCATGTTCAGGCCTCGGCGTGATATCTTGTATTGAACGGTAGCGGAGAGACGAACATTGTTCATTCGATCATAATAGTAGCGAACATCCTCCTTTTTTCAAGGGATCGAAATCGGCCCCCTGAATTCGCACACCCAGCCGGATGCCGGACGGTGATCCTGATCAGCACCAAGGCCATCTTGATTTATGAATTTCTAAACCTATACAATAAAAAAATCACCAATACGCTATGTGTCATTACACCGACGAAAGCCGACACTAGCAAGTGCGCATATCCATGATCTGACAAAAAACCGTATTGGTGTGATGGAGGGAGGAATGCTGAAGTTCTTGTACCTGTATCTTCTCACTACACCGGTGTTCTTCGCAATCGATATGTTCTGGCTGGGAGTGGTGGCCAAAGAATTTTACCGCACCAATCTGGCCCATCTGCTGCGAACGGATGTCAACTGGGCCGCGGCCATTGTTTTCTATTTGTTATACATTCTCGGCATTCTGATCTTTGCAACGATGCCGGCCCTGGAAAGGGCTTCGCTTAAGCATGCCCTTGTCATGGGCGGATTGTTCGGCTTTTTCGCGTATGCCACCTACGACTTGACTAATCTGGCCACCCTCAAGGACTGGCCGTTTAAGGTCGTCTGTGTTGATATCATCTGGGGTATGGTGCTCACGGCCGGCGTGGCCATGGCGAGCTTTTTCATCGGTCGGTGGGTCTATTCATGAACCACCATGTTTTCGTGCGCAGATGAGGTGAGTTATGGGATTCATGCATACCCTGCTGGCCGCGATCGTGATCGCATTCCTGTTTGCGACCGCGCTCTTTTTCCTGGCCCTGAAAAAGAAAGACAACAGTATCGCGGATGAGGCCTGGGGACTGAGTTTCATCCTGGTGGCCTGGGGCACTCTGGTTCTCTCCGGCAGCTATAACCCGCGGCAGATCATGGCCTGTGTTTTGATTCTGATCTGGGGGCTCAGGCTCTCGGTCAGAATAACGTTGCGTAATCGGGGCAAAGGCGAGGACATTCGCTACCGCAAATGGCGCGAGGAATGGGGCAGGTCATTCGTGATCCGCAGTTACCTCCAGGTATTTCTGCTCCAGGCCGCGCTTATGCTCTGCAACATCACGCCCGTGCTCTTCATCAACACCTATGATACGGGAACCATCGGATGGCTGGATGCCGCGGCCGTCTTGCTCTGGGCTGCGGGGTTTGGCTGCGAGTCGCTGGCCGACTGGCAGCTGGACCGCTTTATCAAGAACCCCGCCAATCGCGGCAGGATCATGGACCAGGGCCTCTGGCACTATTCACGGCATCCCAACTACTTCGGCGAAGTCACCATGTGGTGGGCCATCTATGTTCTGGCGCTGTCCGTGCCGTGGGGCTGGATATCCGTGATCGGGCCGCTCACGATCACCTATCTGATCCTGTTCGTTTCCGGCGTTCCCATGACTGAACGCTTCATGCAGAACATTCCGGGCTTCGAAGAGTACAAGCGCAAAACCAGCATCTTCGTGCCCTGGTTTCCAAAGAAAGTTTGAACCATCATTTCATCGTGTATTGGGCGAAGGTGGCAGCCGCACAGTATGTGGTTGAACAACATAAGAATTTAAAGGAGGGAACATTATGCCGACAACCAAGACCTGGTGGCTGATGGCGGGAATCGTGATGTTCGCAACCAATGCCTGGGCGCATGTGCCGTATCTGGAGGGAAAAGACTTCACGGCCGCCGCGCCATTCAAGTGCCCATCGGCGACGCAATCCATCGCGGTCTACGCCTGGCTGGAGGACTATAGCGACGTGGACTATTACACCGTCACGGTCAAGAAGACGCTCACGTTCTTTGCCGATGTGATCGTCCCGGCTTTCGATGTCTATGCCGATTTCCGGCCCAGCTTTGCCCTGATCGGCCCCGGCCTGCCTATGCCATCCGATCTATTGCCTGTCCCACTGCCCAAAAGCTGCGGTGCGATCGTGCTGCATGACGCAGACCTGAATCCACGGCCGCAGTTTTATGAACCCTTCGGCAACAAGTCCTATTACCAGGGGCCGCGTCTGGAATTGAAACTGAAACCCGGTAATTACTTCCTGATCTATTGGGACCCCAAGGGGCAGGTCGGCGACTACGTGGCCGCGATCGGCAAGTACGAAATCTGGTGGTTCAAGGATCTCCTCAGGGCCATATTCATCACGCCGATCATCCGCGCCGGCGGTGAATTGCATCTGCCCGCAGAATAAGGATGCTTGAGTTCCGTAACAAGCACAATGCTTAAAGCCGCTGATTGCCTTCCCGCGTGAGCACGATCTGGAGGTCATTGAGCGCGCGCATGGCAAACTGCGCCTCGCACAGCGAGAAATAGTACTCCCAGGTGCGCCGGAAGGTGCGGTCAAACCCCATGGCCGTCAAGGCATCGTTTGAGCTCAGCAGCCGCTGGCGCCAGCGCTTGAGTGTCTCGGCATAGTGAATGCCGATGTTCTCGATATGCTCGACCTGCAGCCGGGAACTCTCTGTCATGGCCTGGCACAGGGCGGTCAGCGAGGGGACGACGCCGCCGGGGAAGATGTGTTTCTGCGTCCAGCTGTTCTCTCTGCGGTGCGTCTCATAGCGCGCATCGGGCAGGGTTATCACCTGGATCGCGACCAGGCCGTCGGGCTTGAGCAGCCGGTCACAGTTATCAAAGAAGCACCCCAGGTTTTCATGCCCGACCGCCTCCAGCATCTCGATGGATACGATCTTGTCGTAGCTTCCCTGCACGGTGCGGTAGTCCTCCAGGAGGATCTCGATCCTGCTTTCCAGGCCAAGCTGCCGCACCCGCGCGCGGGCGTACTCGCATTGCTCGCGTGACAGGGTGATGCCGGTCAGCCGACAGCCGGTCGACTGAACCGCCTCGATCGCGAATCCGCCCCAGCCGCAGCCGATTTCCAGCACGTGGTCATTAGAGGTGATGCGCGCCTTGGCGATCACGGACTTGAGCTTGTTGAGCTGGGCCTGTTCCAGCGAATCATCGGGCGTTCGGAACAGGGCGCAGGAATAGGTCATGCTCTCGTCCAGGAAGAGCTGGTAGAAATCGTTGCCCAGGTCATAGTGCGCGGCGATGTTCAGCCGGCTGCCGCTCAAGGTGTTGGCCCGTTTCCGGTGCAGCCTGAAATCGCGTGCCCGCGAAAGCGCTGAGAGGATCAGGTTGCCCTGCTGCAAGGCGTCCCGGTTTGCAATCACGAACTTGAGCAGGCCGACCAGGTCATCGCTGTCCCACAGGCCCTCCATATAGGCCTCGCCCAGGCCGATCTCGCCGCCATAGGCCACACGGTTGAAAAAACCGTAATCATTGACCAGCATCCTGCCGCGCCCTGTCGCTGTGTCCGGCTTACCGTAGGAGCGCCGTGAGCCATCCGGGAGCACGACCTCGAGCCTGCCGGTTTCGATTCTCTTAAGCAAGCCCTCGATGAGCTTGAAGATCATGCGCTGCGGCAGCGTGGGTGGGTTCCTGCGAATGGTCATCGGGCTCAACGGTATCGGCTTGGGGTGGTAGGCAAGTTTCTTCAGGAAGAAGAGCTTGGCCGCTTCCAGGTAGATCCTCGGAATGGTGAGGCGGGGCATCAAGGGGTGCCTGAGGATGAGGGCGGCCATCTGCATGGCGGTCATGGTCCGGGCTTTTCCCCAGAGCTGGGCGCCGAAAACCTTTTCGCCGTCGCGCAGCAGGTCGACCTGAATGTCGATCTCATCTTGCAGGGAGGAGAAGCGCAGTTCATAGCTTCCGCTCACGTCATTAAAGGGCGATACATGGAAGGCCTTGTCGGTCTGAAACACGGCTGGATAGGCATGCCCGTCGGACTTGCCGCCCAGCACATAGACGTGCCGCTCGCCGAAGGTATTGTTCACCTCGGTCACCACGCACCGCAACTCCCGGTTGTCCGCATAGCAGTAGTAGAAGCTCACGGGGTTGAATACGCTTCCGAAAAAACGGGGCTGGGTTACCAGGAATATTTCTCTGACATCGGCTGCGAGGTTGCTGTTCCTTAGCTGGCGCAACACTTTTTCCTTGATCCCACCGGGCGCGCCGTCGAGATAATCGCTATCGTGGATGGAGACCGGCCGCATGCGGTTGTAGCCGAACAGGGGAAGGCGTGAATCCAATTGGGCAAGTTCGTCCAGGTCGATGCAGTAAAAATAGAGTGGGTATCTGAGCCGGTGGAATGCCGGTTTGAGCCGTTTATGCTCCACGAATCCGACGTAGATGCACGACCTCATAGCTTGATCTCCAGCAATCCGGCCACTTCCACGGCGGATTTCACGGCATCCTCGTGGAAGCCGTAACCCAGGTAGCTGCCGCAGTAATAGGTGTTCAGCAGGCCGTTGATCTGCCGGATCCGCGCCTGAGACGACAGAGCTTCGGGGGTGTAGATCGGGTGGGTATAGACCATCTCCCGGATTACCTGGCGCTGATCGAGTGCGCGCTTGGGGTTCAGGGTGACGCAGTACTGGTTCGCGGCAACGAGGTTCTGCAGGCGGTTCATGTGATAGGTGAGCATCAGCGGCGAACCGGAAGAGATGTCCGCGGAACGTAGGTAATTCCATGAAGAACGAACCTTTTCGAGCGGCGGCAGGACGGATGTATCGGTATGCAGGATGGTTCGATTGGAGGAATATGCCCATGGCGAGAGCAGCTGTTGTTCCTGCGCTGAAGCATCGGTCAGCATCTGCAGGGCCTCGTCCGCATGGCAGGCCAGCACGACCTTGTCATACTCCTCTTGGCCGCGGTCCCTTGACTGTATCATGACCTTGGCGCCCTCCCGGCCTACCGCCAGAACCGGCGTGTTCAACAAAACCCGTCCGCGAAAGGTTTTCAGGAAGGCCTTGACGTAGGCATGGCTTCCGCCTTTGACCGTATACCACTGGGGGTGCCTGATAATGGAGAACAGACCGTGGTTCAGGAAAAAGCGCGCAAAGGTTTCCATGGGAAAATCCAGCATGCGCACATCCGGCGCCGACCAGACCGAGGCGCACATGGGAAGGAGATAGCGTTCGATGAAATGGCTATTGTAACGGCAGGATGAAAGGTATTGCCCCAGGGTCTGTTCCTTTAAAGCACCCTGATGCAGGCGTCGCGGGGTATGACGATTGAAGTGCAGGATGCCCAAGAGCATCATCCAGAAGGACGGCCGCATCAGATTCCGGCGCTGGGCAAAGACCGTGTCAAGGGTTTCGCTTCCATAAGCCAGACCGGTGCTCTCGTCGTAGTAGCTGAAGCACATGCTGCTGTTCTGCTTATCCACGCCAAGCTGCGCAAGGAACGTCAGAAAGGTGGGGTAGGTTTTCTCGTTGAACACGATGAAGCCTGTGTCAACCGGGGTGCCGGCGTCTTGCCCCTGCTCGATGACAATGGTATGGGTATGACCGCCGATATAATCATTCTTTTCATAGAGCGTAACCTCATGTCGTCTTTGCAGCAGATAGGCCGACACAATCCCCGCTACACCGGAACCGATCACCGCAATCTTCATAACCGGGCTCCTCCTCACCCAATGAGCTACTGCGCAACTATTACGATATTTAAAGTACGGGCTGGATCTGAGAAATCAAGCTGTCCCCATTTCGCAAGAAAAATCCACCCCGACTGGGGCGGCGACGTCTTCTGAGGCCGCGAGATCGCGGATATGCAGCACCAATTCCAGGTTATCATGGAGCACAAGTATGCCTGGGAGCTGGAGCGCTGAGCATCAAATAAAAACATCACCGATGCTTAAGATTTTCGATTGATATATTCAAATCAGTTAAATCCTCAATATTCTCGAGCTACATGGAGTTTTCGAGGATCGGATAAATGATCGATTGCGTGCCAGTATGTGGATTATCTTATGACATTACATTTTATGCAGATAGGTTCTGGATATCAGTGCCGTAAGGAAATATTATTACGATTCGATATCTTAACGTAGCTATTACCTGAGATATTGGGGTGGTCCAAGGGCAAAAAAATACCGATTGGGATCAAGGAACAAATTATGTAGATTTCCATATGCTTGCAAAAAAAGTGGTTTGCAATTTATGGGTTTTATAATAATAATAATTTTAAGATAAGGAGCTATCACATGGGAGTATCCTGGATAGAATATAAAAGCCATAAAATTTTGTACGCCATTTATGAAAATATAACGGATCAGCAGCTGTCAGATGAGTTATCGGTTTTTTATAAAATGATTGAAGATACAGATGGGCCTGTCCTTCTGTTACTCAATTCACCATCTGAAACCTCCCAAAAACTCTTCATGACCCATTATAAGATGACCAGTTCGTCTGTTAAGAAAAAAATTACAAAATTGGCCGTGGTGGGAAAGAAGAAAGGGATCTTGTCCATTATCACGCTAGAGGTAAGTGCAAGCACAGGATACGAACTGCAGTTTTTCAGCACAGAAGATGAAGCCAAAGACTGGTTGGTCGGATAACTGCAGCTTATTTAAACATAGAAACCCCATACCTGCGATCATATTCTCCGGCACAATATTCAAGATCCGTGTCAATTAAATCAAAATAATATAGATTACCTCGGAAAATCCGAACTCGCTGATCAAAGATGCAGAATCAAGATTACCATCAGAACACCAAGCACCAGCTAAAATGCAGATACCTGCGATCTATGAGAACTTTCAACACATCCTGGATAATAAGGTATTCTAACACTATCTGTATTAACCGACACAGCACGTGTAAGGACGGGTGTACAGCAGATGCACGGTTTACTCATCATGGATTGGTATGCTACTGGTATGAGTCATGATATGTACGTATGAGGGAAAAACGCCGAAGATCGCCGAGGGCGTGTTCATTGCGCCCACGGCCGTGGTGATCGGGGATGTTCAGATCGGGAAGAGTTCCAGCGTCTGGTATGGGGCCGTGCTGCGGGCCGATCAGGGTGCCATCCGCATCGGAGAGCACAGCAATATCCAGGACAACTGCACCGTGCATGTAGACAGCCAGACCAAGGTCAGCATCGGGGATTATGTCACGATCGGCCATAACGCCGTGATCCATGGCTGCACGATTGCGTCCGGGTGCCTGATCGGCATGGGCGCGGTGGTGCTCAATGGGGCCCAGCTCAGGGAGGGCTCGGTCGTGGCGGCCGGAGCGGTCGTGCGCGAGGACCAGGTGGTAGGACCCTATCATCTGGTGGCCGGCTCTCCGGCTAAATTGAAAAGGGAGCTGACGTCCGACTACGCCCTAGCCAATCTAAAGCCGGCAATTGATTACGCTGAAATGGCAAAAAAACATAAGATGATCGTGAAGGAGTAGAACATGCTGAATACCGTGCAGCTTGAACGTTATGCTTCGGTGCTCCTGTGGGGGCTGACCACGGCCAGAACGCAGAGGTTCAAAAAGAACGACATCATCCTCATCCGCTGCGACCTACCCGCTATCCCGCTGGGTGAAGTGGTCTTCAAGAAGCTCATGGAAATGGGCATGAACCCGGTGCTGCGCCTGGGGGCCACACCACAGGTGGAAAAGACCTATTTCGCGCTCGCCAATGACAAGCAGCTCGCCTTCAAGCTGCCCGGCGATGAAGAACTCTATAAAAATCTGAACGGAGGCATCTATCTCAATGCCCCGGCCTCGCTCACGCACTTGAGCGCCATCGACCCCAAACGCATCGGCAAGGCGGCCATAGCCCGCAAGTACCTGCGCGACATCCTGGACAAACGCGAGGAACAAGGGCTTTTCGGCTGGACCTTGTGCATGTACCCCACCGAGGAGCTGGCCAGGCATGCCGGCATGGAGATCAAGGATTACAGCGGCCAGATCATCAAGGCCTGTCTGATCAACAAGGCCGATCCGGTGACTCAGTGGAAGGCCATCTACGTAAGCGTGGGCGAGATAAAGAAATGGCTTAATAGCATGAAGGTCAAGAGCTTCCACATCGAGTCCGCATCCGTGGACCTTCAGATCACGCCCGGCGAGAAGCGCACATGGATCGGCATCTCGGGCCACAATATCCCCAGCTTCGAGATCTTCCTTTCACCGGACTGGCGCGGCACACGAGGTACTTACTATGCCGACCAGCCCTCGTACCGCAGCGGCAACCTGGTCGAGGGCGTGCGCCTGGAGTTCAAGAACGGCGCGGCCGTCAAGGTTGACGCGGCCACCGGGGCCGCGTTCACGGCCAAGCAGCTGGCCATGGACAAGGGCGCGAACAAGGTGGGCGAATTCTCCTTGACCGACAAACGCTTCTCCAAGATCGACCGCTTCATGGCCAACACCCTCTTTGACGAGAACTTTGGCGGCAAATACGGCAACTGCCATATCGCCGTGGGCGCCTCGTATTCGGATACCTTTGCCGGCGACCCCGCCACCTTGACCAAGGAAAAAAAGGAGAAGCTCGGCTTCAACGACTCGGCCCTGCACTGGGACCTGGTGAACACGGAGAAGAAGCGCGTCAGCGCCAACCTGGCGGGCGGCAAGCGCATGGTCATCTACGAAGACGGCGAGTTTAAGATGTAAGCGGGCGACCGGTTGGTCGCCCCACCCTTTTTGGTTGACACAAAACGCATATCCGGTATTGCATACTTTCACCAAGACCGTAGGGGTGGAGGATCGGCATGGGCGCAAGCCTGAATCTCTTTATCAGCATATGGATCAAGCTGTTCTTCCTGCTGACGCCCTTCTTCGTCCTGTCCATGTTCCTGGCCCTGACCCAGCACATGCAAGCCGCCCAGCGCCGCAAGACGGCCATTGCCCTGACCCTGGACATCATCCTGATTTGCTGTGTGCTCTACTTCCTCGGCAACGCCATCTTCGCGGTTTTCGGCATTACCTTGGACGCCTTCCGTATCGGGGCCGGCGCCCTGCTCTTCCTCTCGGCCGTCGACCTGGTGCGCAGTGAAAATAGATCCACCCCCAGCGTGGATTCCCGCAGCATCACGGTCGTGCCGCTGGCCATCCCCATCACGGTTGGCCCGGCCACCACCGGTGCGCTCCTGGTCATGGGCGCCGAGGTCACCACCGCCTGGGAGAAGATCTTAGGACTTTCGGCCCTGTTGTGTGCCGTGCTGTGCGTAGGTTTACTGCTCACTTTGGCGACCAAGGTCGAGGACGTGATCGGAGATACGGGTTTGAAGATTTTGAGCAAGCTGACCGGGCTCATCCTTTCGGCCCTGGCGGCGCAGATGATATTCACCGGCATTAAAAATTTTATCGCATGAAGATACGTCAAGCGGAGGCATGATCAATGGCACAACCGGAAGTGAACAAGGTCATCTACACCATGATGCGGGTCAGCAAGTATTACGAGAAGAAGCCCGTCTTGTCCGATATATCGCTGTCCTACTTCTACGGGGCCAAGATTGGCGTGCTGGGCTTGAACGGCAGCGGCAAGAGCTCGCTCCTAAAGATCCTGGCCGGTGTGGACCAGGAGTTCGAAGGCCAGACCATCCTGTCGCCGGGGCACACCGTGGGGTATCTGGAGCAGGAGCCCAGGCTGGATGAAAACAAGACCGTGCGTGAGATCGTGGAACAGGGCGTGCAGTCAATCGTGGATCTGGTCAATGAATTTAATGATATCAATATGAAGTTCGCCGAACCCATGGACGACGAGGCCATGAACAAGCTCATCGAGCGCCAGGGCGAGGTGCAGGAAAAGCTCGACCACCTGGATGCCTGGGACCTGGACTCCAGATTGGAAATGGCCATGGACGCGCTGAGATGTCCGCCGGGCGACATGCCGGTCAAGGTGCTTTCGGGCGGCGAGCGGCGGCGCGTGGCCCTGTGCCGGCTCTTACTGCAGAAGCCGGACATCCTGCTCCTGGACGAACCCACCAACCACCTGGACGCCGAGACCGTGGCCTGGCTGGAGCACCATTTGCAGCGCTACGCCGGAACGGTCATCGCGGTCACGCACGACCGCTACTTCCTGGACAACGTGGCGGGCTGGATCCTGGAGCTGGACCGCGGCCGGGGCATCCCCTGGAAGGGCAACTACTCGTCCTGGCTGGAGCAGAAGCAGGAACGCCTGCGCCAGGAGGAGAAAGGCGAGAGCGACCGCCAGAAGACCTTGCAGCGTGAGTTGGAATGGATCCGCATGAGCCCCAAGGGCCGGCATGCCAAGGCCAAGGCGCGCATCAGCGCCTATGAGGCCTTGCTCGGACGTGAGGGCGAAAAACGCGCCCAGGACCTCGAAATCTATATCCCGCCCGGGCCGCGCTTAGGCGGTGTGGTCATCGAGGCCAAGGGTGTCGGAAAGGCCTACGCCGACAATCTGCTCTTCGATGGGCTCGAGTTCGCGTTGCCGCCGGGCGGCATCATCGGTGTCATCGGACCCAACGGTGCGGGCAAAACCACGCTCTTCAGGCTGATAACGGGCCAGGAAACGCCTGATTCCGGCACGATCAGGATCGGCGAGACCGTCAACCTGGCCTATGTGGACCAGAGCCGCGATGCGCTTATGCCCGACAAGACCATCTGGGAGACCATCTCGGGCGGCAAGGACAGCATCCTGATCGGGAGCCGCGAGATCAATTCCCGCGCCTATGTGGCGCGCTTCAACTTTTCCGGCGCCGATCAGCAAAAGAAGGTCGGCAACCTCTCGGGCGGGGAACGCAACCGCGTGCACCTGGCCATGATGCTCAAGTCCGGGGCCAATGTCATCCTCCTGGACGAACCCACCAACGACCTGGACGTCAACACCATGCGGGCACTCGAGGAAGGCATGGAAAATTTCGCCGGATGCGCGGTGGTGATCAGCCACGACCGCTGGTTCCTTGACCGCATCGCCACGCATATCCTGGCCTTTGAAGGCGATTCGACGGTCACCTGGTTCGACGGCAATTACACCGAGTACGAGGAGGACCGCAAGCGGCGCCTTGGGGATGCCGCCGTGCAGCCCCACCGCATCAAGTACCGCCACCTTACCAGAGCCTGAAGGGACAAGGGAGGATGATGAAGCCGATCGCAATCGAGTACCGCATTACACCGTTCGACACGGCCACGGAGATATTCAATCTGTCTTTCGATCCGCACACCCTGGCCCTTGTCAATGAGGTCCCTGACGACCCGCCATCCTGGACCGAACTTGGCTTTCATCAATGCCACCATTGCCCCCTCGTACCGTCGGAAATGCCGCATTGTCCTCTGGCCGTCCGCCTGGTAGATATTGTCCGTCGCTTTAAGGGTCTGAGCTCCTTTGACAAGACGCTCCTGACCGTGATCACCGAGGAACGCATCATATCCCAGAAGACCACGGCCCAGCGCGCCATCAGCTCCTTGATCGGCCTGATCAGTGCTACCAGCGGCTGCCCGCATACCCTTTATTTCAGACCCATGGCGCGTTTTCATCTCCCCTTGGCCAGTGAGGCCGAAACGATCTACCGCGCCAGTTCCATGTATATGCTCGCCCAGTATTTCCGTCAGAACGCGGAAAAGAGTCCCGAATTCGATCTGCAGGGCCTCAAGCAGATCTACGCCGACACGGGTATCGTGAACTATACCATCGCCCAGCGCCTACGGGCGGCCTCTGACACGGATTCGGCCGTGAACGCCATTGTCCTGCTCGATATGTTCGTCAAGATGGTGCCCTATGCCATCGAAGAATCTCTGGAGGGCATGCGTCACCTCTTCGCGCCTTATTTTCAGGACAAACCATGAAGTGTCTGAAACGCGTTTCCAGGGGCTTGCGGTCCTGGGCCAAGGCACGCACCGCCGGCGCCCGTGGAGACATGGGCAAAAAAGAAAATGCCCCTTTCCCTCTGCATAAAGCCTATACCGAGAAAGGAGCAGAAAATTTGAGTAGAGAACAGATATATGGTCAAATTGTACGGAAAAACGGTGGGCAAAGCAAGCACAAATTTCATGACAGCATAAATTACATAATGCCAGCCTTATGCTCCCCTTTAAGATCCCGGTGGCGTGGAAATTCAGCCCATTCTCGAGGTACAGACATCTTGCACCGGTAGCGTGTGCGCATTATAATCATGGATATGCCAGGCACGCATCCGATCAATAGAGCGCAACGAATCTTTAACATCACATGCACCATTGAACGAATTGTTTAATAAAAACGTTCGACCTCCAGGGGCGCTGGGTGGTCGACCAGTTGATAATGGCCCGCTTATTCGGATGGTTATGGCAATATGGGCATTGGAGAAATGCGTGGCATGTCTATTGCTTTATGACGGGCAGCATTGAGGGCTCAATCATTGAGAGCTCAATCAGAATAAGGATAAAAAATTTTACATAAAACGAAAGGAGAAAAACATGTACCACAATTCAACCAAAGTCTTGTTCGTTGTTTTTGCCACCATGGCTCTCTGGCTCCTGGCAGGACCGCTGTTCGCCGCGGATGCCATCCCGGCACAGGCCCCTTACGTGAAAGTGATCTTTTCCGTGGGCGGCATGATCGGAGCAGGTCTGGCCATCGGTCTTGGTTGTATCGGCGCCGGCGCCGGTATCGGTAACGCGGCCGCGGGAGCATCCGAGGCCGTTGGCAGAAATCCCAACGCCCAGGGCAAAATCATGATGACCATGATGGTCGGTATGGCCATGGCGGAATCGATTGCCATTTATTCGTTGGTTGTCGCGCTGATCCTGCTCTTCGTGAATCCGTTCAAAGATCTGGTACTTGGTTAGACATGGCTTGGGTCTTGAAAAGACGTGAGCATGTCTTAGACTAATAAGGGGGAAAAATACATGCCTGAATCAATGAAAGGAATGCGCATCTTAACGGTTGCACGGTTATTTTTCCTGCTTGTGGTCATCCCCTTATTACTGATTTCTTCCCTGGTAGCCTTCAGCATCATCCGCTTTGGCGGCATATCCAAAACCGGTACCATGGTCGCCCTGGACCAGAAAGCGCAACAGGAGATTAGCGTACGGGCCACCGACCTGGCACAAAACATCGCCGATTTCTTACGGGAACGACAGCGGGATATCCTAGTCGCCACGATTCTACCCGCGACCCCGGAATCAGCCAAGTCGTTCCTGGCAACCAAGGTTCAGGAGCTCTGGGTCAAGAAAGACGGAGAAATCGTCAAGGAGCTCTATCCCTTGTATACGGAGATGTCTTTCATTGACGCGAACGGCAATGAGCTCATCAAGATCGTGGGCGGCAAGGTCGTGCCCAAAGAGGGCCTGGTCAATGTAAGCAATCCCGCCAATACGACCTACAAGACCGAGGACTACTTCCTCAAGGCCAAGGACCTTGGCAAAGGCGAGGTGTACTTCTCACCGGTCTTGGGATGGTATGTCGACAAGGCAAGTTTCGAAAATGGGAAGCGATTTGAGGGGATCATTCGAATGGCCACACCGCTGTTCGACAAGCAGGGTTTCACCGGCGTTCTGACGCTGGCCCTCGATATGAGGTATCTGGCGCGTTTCACGGACAACATCATACCCACGCAGTCCGGCTATGTGCTCAAGGCCGATGTCGCCACCGGCGACTACGCCTTCCTGGTGGACAGCCGCGGCAATGTGATCGCGCATCCGGCCGATTATCACATCACCGGTCTCGATCCGAACGGGGTCCCGGTAGCCCCCATCACCCCGGCCAACGCCGAAGAGATGAAGAGTAAGGGCATCGAGGTCTTGAACTATAACCTCCTGGGTGATCTCGATCCGGCCATGGTGGAGGTCCAGAAAGAGGCCGCCGCCGGCAAATCCGGGATCAAATCCTATGAGCTCGGGGGCGACTCCTATGTAGCGGCCTATGCCCCGGTGCCCTTCTATACCACGGAGTTCCCGAAACCAGCCGGCTTCGGTTGGGTTGGTATGACGGTGGACATCAAGAAGTTCCAGGAGCAGGCCAAGATCGCATCGGATAAGATTGAGAAGGAAGGTCAGGTCTGGTTGTCAACCATCGTTCTGATCCTAGCCTTGGCGATGATCATCCTCTTCGCCATCGCCGCCATCCTGGCGCGCGGCATCAACCGTTCGCTCGAGACGGAATTACCGCCTGACGCCTTGAAGGATCTTGACAAAGAAGACGATTAAGCTTTCCTGCCGTAACGGGTACCACCACGCCCCGTCTCAAACAAGGACGGGGCTTTTTTTATGTCTCCCAAGACTTCCCGTTCGCTTAAAGAAAGGCTTAAACTTTTCCGGGAATGATCTTGAGGACCCTGGCATCATGGCGCGCTGAAGGCTCCGGGATTTCCTTGGGATAGCCGATGATGATCGGGGCCACGATCCTATAGTCTTCCGGCACACAAAGCTCCCGGCGTAAACCCTGATCGCGAACATTGGCGCCCAGGTTGATCCAGCAGGTGCCCAACCCGCGCGAAGTGGCCGCGAACATGAGATACGCCACGGTCAGGGCCGCATCGAAATCCATAGTCGGCATGTTCCTCTCGCCGACCACCAGGACCAGGCACGGGGCGTTGTAAAAGACATTGAAGGCCTCATTCTTGAGGACGTCCACATACATCCGCAGTCGGTCATTCGGGTTGACGGCAAAATCCTTGAGCAGATTGGCCTTGCTGTCATCCGAAAGCCGCTTGATCAACGCGCGCTCCGTAATGATAATGAACTTGCACGGCTGAGCATTGCTGGCCGAAGGTGCCAAAGTCGTTTCCTTGAGCATTTCCATCACGAGTTCCACGCTTACGGGTTTATCCTCAAAATCCCTGATCGACCGCCGTTTCTGTAGAAGCTCTTTGAAATCCATTTTTTTATCCCCCTTTCACACGTACACACTTAGCGCTTCAAGCACTTGATCCAATCTTGTAGCATACTTTGCCGCCCAGTTCCCGCCCAATTGATCGTTGACGGGCCAAGGAATCTTTGTCAGGCCGTGAAAAGAATTGCCTTGTATGGAGAGCTTGGCATATAATATTCCTGAGGTTGCGCGAACATGGCTGAGATCCTGAGCTTTACCTATGACGACTTGTCGACCCTGCATAGTATCGCCAAAATCCTGTCCAAGGCCATGCCGCTCCGTGACCAGCTCGAACAGGTGCTCAACGAGCTGAGCATCAAAGCCGGCATGAAGCGCGGCATGATCTCCATCCTTGACCGTGAAACCGGGGATGCCGTGCTGGACGTGGCGCATGAGGTAGATATCTCGGGTATCCAGATCAGCTACAAACCGGGCGAAGGCATCACCGGCCAGGTGGCGCAGACCTGCCGGCCCATGGCCGTGCCTTCTCTGGGCAAAGATTCACTCTTCCTTGACCGCACCGGCGCGCGCCGGGAGGTCAGCCGCACGGACCTGGCCTTCCTGTGCGTACCCATCATCTACGAGGGCCAGGCCGTGGGCATACTCTCGGCCGACAAGGTCAGCAGCCATGTCTACACTCTCGACTACGAGCTGCAGTTCCTCTCCGAGGTGGCCGGTCTGATGGCCAAGGTTGTGCACATGCGCCGCATCGAGGAGGAGAACATCCGCCTCAAAGACATGCTCAGCCGCAGCAAGCACCCCTTCCCTGAGTTTAAAGGCAACTCGCGCATCATGAAAGAGGTCTTCGCGCTCATCATGCAGGTGGCCGACTCCAGCACCTCGGTGCTGATCCACGGTGAAACCGGAACGGGCAAGGAACTGGTGGCGCGCGCCATCCACCACGGGTCTCCCCGCAAGGACGGTCCCTTCATCGAAGTGAACTGCGCCGCCATGCCGGATACCTTAATCGAGAGCGAGCTCTTCGGTCATGAAAAAGGGGCCTTCACCGGCGCGCATCAGCGCAGGCGCGGCAAGTTCGAGGAAGCCCACGGCGGCACCATATTCCTCGATGAGATCGGCGAGCTCTCGCCCATGGCCCAGGCCAAGCTCCTGCGTGTACTGCAGGAAAAGCAATTCCAACCCTTGGGCTCGGCCCGCACGGTCAAGGTGAACGTGCGCGTCGTGGCGGCCACCAACCGCAACTTGGAAGACGACGTGGCCGCAGGTGTTTTCCGGACCGACCTCTTTTACCGGCTCAATGTCTTTCCCATCTTCATGCCGCCCCTGCGCGAACGCGGCAGCGATATCCTCTTGTTGGCCGACCACTTCATCGAGAAGTATGCCGAGGAATTCGGCAAGCCGGTCAAGCGCCTTTCCACCCCGGCTATCGATTGTCTCCTGGCCTACCACTGGCCGGGCAATGTGCGCGAACTGGAAAACTGCATCGAGCGTGCGGTGCTGGTGGCCGCGGGCGATACCATCGAAAGCATGCATCTGCCCCCCTCGCTGCAGATGAAACAGGCGGGCACGGAACGCAAGAAGAAGGGTACCCTGCAGGGTCTGGTAGAGTCCTATGAACGCGCCCTGATCACCGACACCCTCAAGGATGTGCGCGGCAATATGAGCAAGGCCGCCAAAAACCTCGGGTCCACCAAGCGCATCATCCAGTACAAGGTGCTGAAATACGGCATCGACCCCCAGCGCTTCAAGGTCAAGAAGTAGCTGTTTTAAGACAAGATTGTACCCTGCATCCACGGGTTATGATCCGCTTCTCATAATTGAACATATTTGTATAATATCAGCCCCGTACTACAATAATGAAGCAACGGTGAACGGCGACCGGGATTGATGCCCTCCAGGCTCAGACCGGTGCAACGAATTATAATAAGATCATTTTATTCATGATTATATCGTCGAACCGCCGATTGAAATCCGGGAAAGCGCCCCGCTATGCGGTGTGACGCTCTGGCATGCTTTTGGCTTTATATTATATATAAACATGGCTTTTTCTCAGCCATCCTAAGACAGGAGGGAATAAACGTGTGCCGACTATTTGGCATCACCAGCGATGAGCCGATCTCGCCCCTGGTTGCCATCAAGGCCCTCGACGTCATGAAAGAGGGTCACGACGGCTCGGGCGTCGGTCTGTTCATGACCGATCTGGCCGGTGAGCTCGAACCTTTCAAGGGCTATCCGATCCTCTCGGGTGTGTTCACCCAGGAAGGCATCCGCACGCTCGATCAGTTGATGATGGAATTCGGGTTTTTGACCAAGCACAAGTACTCGATCCGCCCCACCAAGAAACCCCCGCGCGGCACGCCCGCGCGGGACGTCTACCTGATCCGGTCCTATGAGTACCCCTACGAATGGGAGGGCTTAAGCACCGAAGAGCTTCAAAACCGGCTGGTCGACATCCGCGTACGGCTGAGGCGTCTGGGCGAACAGAATGGGAGCATGACGGTCTTCTCCTTCTGGCCGGACGTGATCATGATCAAGGAGGTGGGCGACCCTATTGAGGTGGCCGATTACCTCGGACTGGACCGCATCGGCCTAAGAGCGCGGGTGATCATGGCGCAGGGACGGCAGAATACGAACTACGCCATAACGCTCTATGCCTGCCACCCCTTTTTCCTGCAGGGCTTCTCCAGCATGACCAACGGCGAGAACACCGCTTTTGTCCCCATCCGTGAATTCCTGTCCTCGCGCAACTTTGTCGGGTATACGGGCTATCAGTCCGACTCCGAGGTCTTCACCCATATCCTGCACTACACCCTCAAGCGTCTGGGTATGAATCTGGACGCCTACAAGCACATCATCACCCCGCTTACGGACGACGAGCTCAAGCGCCACCCGGACGGAGAGTTCCTGCGCCGCATCAAGCACAGCCTGCGCACGCTGACCATCGACGGACCCAACTGCGTCATCGGCTGCCTGCCGGACAAGACCATGTTCATGGCCCAGGACAGCAAGAAACTGCGTCCCGGCATCGTGGGCGGCAAACCCGGACAATACGCCTTTTCTTCCGAGATGTGCGGCCTGGACGCCGCCATCCCGGACCGCGACAAGACCAAGGACTTCCAGCCCATGAAGTATGACACCGTGGCCGTGGACGCCCTCAGGAAGGAGGTAAAGCTATGGAGCCAGTGGGAACCATGCACCCGTCCAGCCTGAGCATCAAGGACCAGCACTGGGTCGTGGCCTGGGACAAGGATAAGTGCACCCTGTGCGGCAAGTGCACCGCGGTCTGCCCGGTGCAGGCCATCTCCCTGGGCGTGCACCGCAAGCGCACCGTGAATGTCCAGCTCGGCTTGAGTGAGAAACCGACCAATGTCTACGGCGTTTACCACGGCATCCGCCAGGCGACCGACGCGCCGCACGCCTGCGTAGGCTGCGGCATGTGCACCTATGTGTGCCCAAACAGCTGCATCATGCCGGTGCACAACGAGGAGATCGACAAGCTGCGCTTCCACATCAACGAGGGCGGCAACCCTAGACGGCGCGGTGGCAGGCGCAATGTCCCGGCCTATGTCCTGGACAAGCTTAAATTCGTGCGCATCTCCATGCTCACCGACCCCGCGCTGGACGCCGGCCGGCACGAGTTCGAATTGAGGACGCTCCTGGGCCGCATCTTGTCGCCCGAAAACGCCCTGCTGGTTGAAAAAGAACACGGCTGGGCGCCGCCGGTACGCGAGATCTATCCGCTCATCATCGGCAGCATGTCTTTAGGCGCCTTATCTCCCAATATGTGGGAAGGCTTGCAGATGGGCGTGTCGTACTTGAACGAGGAGATGGGGATGCCGGTCAGGATCTGCACCGGCGAAGGCGGCTGTCCACCGCGTCTCCTGCGCTCGCGCTTCATCAAGTACGTCATCCTCCAGATCGCCAGCGGCTACTTCGGCTGGGACGAGATTATACGCTCGCTGCCCGAAATGCAGGAAGACCCCTGCGCAATCGAGATCAAGTACGGCCAGGGGGCGAAACCCGGCGACGGCGGCCTCCTGATGTGGCACAAGGTCAACAGGCTCATCGCGGCGCTGCGCGGCGTGCCCACCGGCGTGAGTCTGCCCAGCCCGCCCACCCACCAGACCAAGTACTCCATCGAAGAGGCCGTGGCCAAGATGATCCAGTCCATGTACATGGCCTGGGGTTTTCGCGTCCCGGTCTATCCCAAGATATCCGGTACGACGACGGCCATGGCCGTGCTCAACAACCTGGCGCGCAACCCATACGCCGCGGGCCTGGCCATCGACGGCGAGGACGGCGGCACGGGCGCGGCCTATACTGTATCCATGGATCATATGGGCCACCCCATCGCCAGCAATATCCGCGACGCCTATCTGAATTTGGTGAAGATCGGCATGCAGAATGAGCTTCCGCTCTTCGCCGGCGGCGGCGTGGGCAAGAACGGCAACCTGGCCGCCAATGCCGCGGCCCTGATCATGCTGGGCGCCAGCGGCGTCCAAATCGGCAAGTATATCATGCAGGCCGCAGGGGGCTGCCTGGGCAGCGAGTCCGACCGTTGCAACATCTGCAACGTGGGTCTGTGCCCCAAGGGCATCACCTCGCAGGATCCGCGGCTCTACCGCCGGCTTGACCCCGAGGATGTGGCCCAGCGCGTCGTAGACGTCTTCTTGAGCTTCGATACCGAGCTCAAAAAGATCCTGGCACCCCTGGGACGTTCCACCTCATTGCCCATCGGCATGGCCGATGCATTGGGTGTGGACGATTACCACGTGGCCCAGCGGCTCGACATCAAGCATGTCGTGTGATGAAGGAATAGAACCATGCACAAGTTCACCATAACTGGAGTGGAAAACGGTAAGCGCGTTGAATCGCGCATCCTGGAGGAGCGCATCCAGCAGGCGATTGCGTCAGGCAGCCGCGAGATCGTGGTCGAGGCCGACGGCCAGCACGGCATCGGCGGCCGCCTCTGGAAGGCCGGCAGCGATAGTGTCCGGGTAACCATCACCGGCTCGCCCGGGCAGCGCATCGGCGCCATGGGTTTCCCCAACACCTTTATCGAAGTCCAGGCCCCGGCCAGCGATGACGTGGGCTGGCTCAATGCCGGTGCCACCATCGTGGTGCACGGCGATGCCACCAACGGCGTGGGCAACGCCATGGCCCAGGGTAAGATCTATATCGGCGGCGACATCGGCGCGCGCGGCATGACCATGACCAAGCACAACCCCAAGTATGACCCGCCGCAGCTCTGGGTCCTGGGCGGCGCGGGCGACTCGTTCGCGGAGTTCATGGCCGGCGGTGTGGCCGTCATCTGCGGCATCGAGACCCAATACACGCATAATATCCTCGGCCATCGTCCCTGCGTGGGCATGGTGGGGGGCAAGATCTTCTTCCGCGGACCCTATCTGGGACACAGCGAGGCCGATGCCCGCCTGATCACGGTGGAAGATGAAGACTGGGTCTGGCTGAAGGCCCATCTGCCCGAGTTTCTTCAAACCATTTCCCGTCCGGAGCTCTATGCGACCCTGACCGCCGAACGTGAAGCCTGGAAAATCTTGGCGGCCCTCAAGTCATATGAGAAAACACCCGCCACACACCGCAGCATGGCTCGTTTTAAGCGCGAGGTCTGGGACCCCGAATTGAAAGGCGGTCTGATCGCCGATCTGGACGATATCGACCGCACGCCCGTGCCCGTCATTGCCACCGGCGAGCTGCGGCGTTTTGTTCCGTTCTGGGAGAACGAAAAATACGTCGCGCCCTGCCAGGCCAGCTGCCCGAGCGGCATCCCGGTCCAGAAACGCTGGGACCTGATCCGCAAAGGCCGCATGGACGAGGCCATTGATCTGGCCTTACGCTACACGCCCTTCCCGGCCACCGTGTGCGGCTACCTGTGTCCGGAGCTGTGCTGCGACAAGTGTACGCGCGCGGAAGGGAGCATGTACCCGGTGGATGTCTCCCTGCTCGGAAAAGCGAGCATCAATGCCAAGGCGCCTGAGCCCAAGACGCCCACGGGCCGCAAAGTCGCGGTCATCGGCGGCGGACCGGCCGGCCTGTCGGTGGCCTGGCAGCTCTGGCTCAAGGGCCACACCCCGGTGGTCTTCGAACGCGCCGACAACCTGGGTGGTAAGATAGGCTCCGTGATCCCGGACAGCCGAATCCCGAAGGATATCATCGAGCATGAGATCGGGCGCATCCTTAAGCGCATCGACCACATCGATCTGGGCCATGACGTCAAGCCCAAGGATTTCAAGAAGATCATGAGCCAGCACGATTTCGTGGTCATCGCCGGCGGGGCGCAGACGCCGCGCATGCCGAAGGTGGAAGGCATCGAACGCGCGGTATCCGCCCTGGATTTCCTAGAGCGCAGCAAGGCTGAAGGGCTGAATCCGGGCCGGCGCGTGGTCATCATCGGCGCCGGCAACGTGGGCTGCGACGTGGCTACCGAGGCCGCCCGTCAGGGCGCTACGGACATTACGCTGATCGACATCCAGGAGCCGGCCTCGTTCGGTAAGGAACGCCTGGCGGCCGAAGCCGCGGGCGCCAAGTTTCTCTGGCCGGTCTTCACCCAGGCCATCACCAAACGAGGGGTGAAGCTGACCAGCGGCGAACTCTTAGAGGCCGACACCGTGGTCGTGTCTATCGGCGACCAGCCCGACGTAAGCTTCCTGCCCAAAAGCGTGGAGATCGCACGGGGTTTCATCAAGGTTGATGAGACCTTCCAGACCAGCGATCCTCAAGTATATGCCATCGGCGATATCGTGCGGCCGGGTCTCTTGACCGACGCCGTCGGCGCCGGGAGAAAGGCGGCTGAGGCGATCGATGCGCGCTTGATGGGCTCGGACGAGACCTATGACCAGCTTCCCATGAAGACGGTCATCGACACCCGCAGGGTCAAGCTGGAATACTACGACCCGCAGGTCAAAACCTATACCGACGTGCAACAGTGCGCCACGCACTGTGCTTCGTGCGGCGGATGCCGCGACTGCGGTCTGTGCGAGATCCTGTGTCCGCAGCAGGCCATCAGCCGCCGGGCGCTGAATGATCATGACTACGAGTATATCGTGGACGAACAGCGCTGCATCGGCTGCGGATTCTGCATGCATGCCTGCCCGTGCGGCATTTGGGAACTGCGCGCGAACGACCCGTTAGGCTAGTACGGCCTTAAAAGGGCAAGATTTCATCTTAAAAAGGAGAACATTATGTTGGCATGTAAAACAAGGGAGGATGTTTTCAGGGTAGTAAAGGAACAGGATATCAGCTTTATTCAGTTCTGGTTCACCGATGTCCTGGGGCGTCTGAAGAGCTTCAACATCACACCCAGCGAGCTGAACGAGGGCATGGAAGAGGGCATGGGCTTTGACGGATCGTCCATCGAGGGCTTCGCCCGCATCCATGAGAGCGACATGATCGCCAAACCTGACCCAACCACCTTCCAGCTCATCCCCTGGCGGCCGGGCGACCGGCCCGTGGCGCGCATGTTCTGTGACATCCTCAATCCGGACGGTACGCCCTATGAAGGCTGCCCGCGCTGGGCCTTGAAACGCATGCTCAAAAAAATAGCCGACATGGGCTACACCGCCTACCTGGGTCCGGAACTCGAATACTTCTACTTCGCCGACGAAAGCGCGCCCAAGATCATCGACAAGGGAGGCTATTTCGACGGTCTGCCCATCGACCGCGGCCCCAACATCCGGCGCGACACCATCTTCTCGCTACAGAAGATGGGGGTGCAGGTCGAGTACAGCCACCATGAGGTGGCGCCCTCCCAGCACGAGATCGATCTCAAGTATGCCGAGGCCTTGCACATGGCCGATATCGTCATGACCTACCGCACCACGGTCAAGGAGATCGCCCGCCAGCACGGCGTATACGCGACCTTCATGCCCAAACCTCTGTTCGGCGAGAACGGGTCCGGCATGCACGTGCACCAGTCGCTCTTCAAAGGCAAGGAGAACGCCTTCTTCGACGCCAAGGACAAGTACCACCTCTCCACCGTGGGCAAGCAGTACATCGCCGGCATCCTCACGCACGCGCGCGAGATCACGGCCATCTGCAACCAGTGGGTCAATTCCTATAAACGTCTGGTGCCGGGCTATGAGGCCCCGGTGTATGTATCCTGGGCGCGTCGCAACCGCTCCGCCATGGTGCGCGTGCCGATGTACAAACCCGGCAAGGATACGGCCACGCGCATGGAATACCGTTCGCCCGACCCGGCCTGCAATCCCTATCTGGCCTTCACCGTCATGCTGGCGGCCGGCATCAAGGGCATCGAGAAGAAGTACAAACTGCCCGAACCGGTGGAAGAGGATATCTTTGAGATGAACGAGCACGAACGCGAAAAGGCGGGCATTATCTCGCTGCCGGGCAGCCTTTATGAGGCCATCCGGGAGGTCTCCGGCAGCGCGCTGGTGCGTGAGGCCCTGGGCGATCATATCTTCGGCAAGTTCATCGAGAACAAGCATAAGGAATGGGATGCCTTCCGCATCCATGTCAGTCAGTTCGAGATCGATAACTATCTGCCGGTACTGTAAATTCTAAAGGGGGGTGAAGCTTTTGCACGCAAAATCTTCACCCCCCCAAACCGACGATTGACTTTTGTCGAATCTCAACCTAATGAGAGGTTTCAAAAATATGGGAGGCCGCGTTTGCCCCTGAAAAGGACCGACCCTCCCGCCCTGCTGGTGCTGGAGGACGGGAGCAGCTATCATGGATATGCCTTTGCCGGCCGGGGAGAGGTGTTGGGTGAGGTGGTCTTCAACACCGGCATGGCCGGGTATCAGGAATGCCTGACCGACCCCTCCTACAAAGGCCAGATCCTGGTCATGACGTATCCGCTGATCGGCAACTACGGGGTCAATGACGACGACATGGAATCAGCGGGCATCCATCTGGAAGGCTACATCGTCAAGGAGTACCAGGACCAGCCCAGCAACTGGCGCAGCCGGCGTACCTTGAAGGACTTTCTGGAGGCCCACGGCCGTCTGGGGGTGGACGGCATCGATACCCGCTCACTCACCAAAAAGATCCGTACGGCCGGCGCCATGCGGGGCATCCTCTCCACCAATGTCGATGATAAGGCGGGCCTCCTTGAACGGGTGCGCGCCTACCCTGGACTCGTGGGCCAGGACATGGTGGCGCATGTGGCGAGCACCACGCCCTACCTGTGGAAAGACGGTGCGGCTCAACCGCTGCGCGTCGGACCCAAAGATCGCCTGCGGGTGGTGGTCCTGGATTGCGGGGTCAAGTACAATATCCTTAGGCACCTCGAGGCCTTAAGCTGCGAGGTCATGGTCGTGCCTTCACGTACCGCGGCCAAAGATATCCTGGCGCTGGAGCCGGACGGCATCATGCTCTCCAATGGTCCGGGCGATCCCGAGCCCATCACCTACGCCGTCGAGACCATCCGCGCCCTGCTGGGCAAAAAGCCCATCTTCGGCATCTGTCTGGGACACCAACTCCTAGGCTTGGCCGTCGGAGGCAGGACTTCCAAGCTCAAGTTCGGACATCACGGGGTTAACCAGCCGGTCAAGAACATCGCCACCGGCCGCATCGAGATCTCCTCGCAGAACCACGGCTTCGTGGTGCTGACCGAAACCCTGCCCAAAGATACGGTGGTAACGCATACCAACCTGAACGACGGCACGCTCGAAGGTCTGGCCTACCCCGGCCTGAAGGCCTTCAGCGTGCAGTATCACCCCGAAGCCTCGCCTGGCCCGTTCGATGCCAACTATCTCTTCCAAGACTTCCTCACACTCATGAAGACACACGCCGGGTAGCTGATATGCCGAAACGCACCGACCTCAAGAAGATCCTCATCATCGGCTCGGGCCCGATCGTCATCAGCCAGGCCTGCGAGTTCGACTATTCCGGTGCCCAGGCCTGCAAGTCGCTCAAGGAAGAAGGCTACGAGGTCGTGCTCGTCAACTCCAACCCGGCCACGATCATGACCGATCCCAACCTGGCGGACAGAACCTATATCGAACCCATCACGAAAGAGGCGCTTACCAAAATTATCGCCAAGGAACGGCCCTGCGCGCTGCTGCCGACCCTGGGCGGTCAGACCGGTCTCAATACCGCCGTAGAGGTGGCCGAGGCCGGGGTGCTGGACGAATACGGGGTCGAGATGATCGGGGCAACACTAGACGTCATCCACAAGGCCGAGGATCGCGAGCGTTTCCGGCACGCCATGGAGACCATCGGCCTGAGAGTCCCGCGCAGCGGTTTTGCGCGCAGCATGGACGAGGCCTACCAGGTGTCTGCGGGCATCGGGTTCCCGGTCATCATCCGGCCTTCATTCACCTTAGGCGGGATCGGCGGCGGGGTGGCCTACAATCCTGAAGACCTTGAGCGTCAGGCCAAGGCCGGGCTGGACGCCAGCATGATCACCGAGATCATGATCGAGGAGTCGGTCATCGGCTGGAAGGAATACGAGCTCGAGGTCATGCGCGATAAGGCCGACAACGTGGTCATCATCTGCTCGATCGAGAACCTCGACCCCATGGGCGTGCACACCGGGGATTCCATTACCGTGGCCCCGGCCCAGACCCTGACCGACATCGAGTACCAGCAGATGCGTCAGGCCGCCATCCTGATCATGCGCGCCATCGGAGTGGAGACCGGCGGGTCCAATGTGCAGTTTGCCTTGAACCCGGCTAATGGCGATCTGGTGGTGATCGAGATGAACCCGCGCGTTTCGCGCTCCTCGGCCCTGGCCTCCAAGGCCACGGGCTTCCCCATCGCCAAGATAGCGGCCAAGCTGGCCTGTGGCTACACCCTGGACGAGATCCCCAACGACATCACCAAGGAGACCTACGCCTCGTTCGAACCGACCATCGACTACTGCGTGGTCAAGGTGCCGCGCTGGACCTTCGAGAAGTTCCCTGAAGTCCAGGACCTGCTCACGACCTCCATGAAATCGGTGGGCGAGACCATGGCCATCGGCCGCACCTTCAAGGAGGCGCTGCAAAAGGCGGTGCGTTCGCTGGAGATCGGCCGCTTCGGCTTAGGCGAGCTCAATCCGGAGCAGACGGCCGAGCATAAAAAGCTGATCGTTTCCCTGATCACGACGCCGAACTCGAAGCGCCTCTTCGCCCTGGCCGAGGCCATGCGCATGGGCTTTGACCTGCAGAGCTTGAACCACATGAGCCATATCGACCCCTGGTTCCTGACCCAGATCAAACAGATCGTGGATGCCGAAGTCGAGCTGAAAGAGCATGGCCCGGCCAGCGTTCTGCTGGCCGAGGCTAAAAAGCTCGGCTTTGCCGATCGGCGCCTGGCCGAGCTGTGGGGTAAAACCGAGGATGAGATCCGTACCTGGCGGTACGCCGAAGACATTATCCCGGTCTACAAGCTGGTCGATACCTGCGCCGCGGAGTTCGAGGCCTACACGCCCTACTACTATTCGAGCTATGAGGCAGAGGACGAATCCCGCCCGAGTGAAAAACCCAAGGTCGTCATTTTGGGCGGCGGTCCCAACCGCATCGGCCAGGGCATTGAATTCGACTATTGCTGCGTGCACGCCTCATTCGCCCTGAAGGACCTGGGCTACGAGAGCATCATGGTCAACTCCAACCCGGAGACGGTCAGCACCGACTATGACATCTCCGACAAGCTCTTTTTCGAACCGCTGACCTTGGAAGACGTCCTGCATATCATCCGCTCGGAAAAGCCTTTGGGGGTGATTGTCCAGTTCGGCGGCCAGACGCCGCTCAATCTTGCCAAGGGACTGGCGGCCGCCGGCGTGCCGATCCTGGGCACCTCGCCGGATGCCATCGATCGTGCCGAGGATCGCGAGCGCTTTCAGGAAATCGTGGACAAGCTTAATCTTAAGCAGCCCCAAAGCGCCATCACCTTTTCCGCGGAAAAGGCCGTCGAAATCGCGGAACGCATCGGATATCCGGTCCTGGTAAGGCCGTCCTACGTCCTGGGCGGCCGTTCCATGGAGATCATCTACGACACCCCGACGCTGGCCGAATTCATGGTCCGTGTCCTGGAAGCCTTCCCGGACAATGCCATCCTGATCGACAAGTTCCTGGAGGATGCCATCGAGGTGGACGTGGACGCCATCAGCGACGGGAGCATGACCGTTATCGGCGGGATCATGGAGCATATCGAGGAAGCGGGCATCCATTCCGGTGACAGCGCTTGCGTCCTGCCGCCCGTGACCCTGGCGCCCGAACTGATCCGTACCCTTCAGGATCAAACCCGTATGATCGCCGCGGAGCTCAAGGTCGTGGGCCTCATGAACATCCAGTTCGCCATCAAGGACGGCGTGGTGTACGTGCTGGAGGTCAATCCCAGGGCGTCGCGCACCGTGCCCTTTGTCAGCAAGGCCATCGGCAAACCCCTGGCCCAGTTGGCCACCAAGGTCATGCTCGGAGAAAGCCTGGCCGAGCTTGGTTTAACCGAACAGGTCTGGCCCGCGCATGTGTCGGTCAAGGAATCCGTGTTCCCGTTCTCGCGCTTCCCGAACGCAAATGTGGTGCTGGGTCCGGAAATGCGCTCCACGGGTGAGGTTATGGGCATTGACTGGAGTTTTGCCACGGCCTATGCCAAGGCCCAGATGGCCACTGGGTTCCAGCTTCCGCTGTCCGGCACGGTCTTTATCAGCGTGCACGACCGCCATAAAGAGCGCATCGTGGCTTTGGCCAGACGCTTTGCCGACCTCGGCTTTTCCATTATGGCGACCAAGGGCACGGCGGCATGCCTTAAGAACGGCGGCGTGCAAGCCCTGCCGGTAGCCAAGGTCAGCGAAGGACGGCCCCATATCGTAGACCGCATCAAAAATGGAGAGGTGCAACTGATCATCAATACCAGCATCGGCCGGCGGCCTACCCTAGATGCTTACCACATCCGTCAGAGCGCCATTCGTTACAACATCCCCTATACGACGACAATCGAAGCCTCGCATGCCACGGCCGAGGCCATCAAAGCCTTACAGCACAACCAGTGGGATGTAGCGGCCCTGCAGGACTTCTTTCGGTAATACCCGGCGGCCAGCAACCGGTGAACACAATCCGTCACGGACTTGCGTTGCCCGAGAAGCTCAAACATCCGTCTCACCCCTCAGAGGGACATCAATGTCCATCCCTGAGGGGCATGGCATACGAAGAAAAACGGAGGTTATTTCTTAGCGGTCTCTTTTTTGCTATAACCCAGCTCAAGCGCTGCCGGATCGGAGAGGATATCATACACGACATACTTGTTTTCCCGTGCCGCCGCGATGAGGACATCGATCAATCCTTCGAGCGCCTGGGCCCGGTTTCTCTGTCCGCCTAACAAACTTGACAAAGCCTGATATTTCTCTTCCGATAGTTTGACGGTCTTCTCTCTTGGCATAATCTTCTCAATGGTAGAATGCTGGAATCATCTGCATTAGGACTGACCCATCAGCAATTACCATTCAACCTCCTCCCTGATTTATTTTTACCTGCCAGCTCCCTTGGTTGAACCTGTTCCACTTATTGTTTAACCCTCCTGGCCATTAAACCTTTTCGGCCATTGACATTTTATTAGCATATCCGACTTGAAAAGGAAACCTCCCCTTTTGCATTTTTTTCACATTAGACCTGTCGTGGACGATCAGCATTAGTACAACTTGCCTTGCGGTCTTTTGTGGAAGGGGTTCAGAACCCTACGTTATGGTTCCAGCACCATAGCACCAAAGATCTCTCTATGGTTATGTGGCCACAACTCCTCAGACCGCTTGCCCACGCTCATTATATTATACATACTATCAACTAGTTATAAATTTACAGCCCTTTGCCGGGCTGGCACGCCTTTGGCTTATAAAAAGGCAGCGCCTTGAAAGGAGTGCCCGGCAATGAAGACTGATGAGAAAAACCTCTGCGCGGTATGCGGCAGGCTCGAAGCGGTCATGTCATGTGATCACTGCGGCAAACCATTGTGCCGCGATTGCCGGATGCTCGAACTCTGGGGCTCAGGCGCCGAAGACCTGAGCACGAAATATTTCTGCCCGGCATGCAAAGACAATCCGGATGTCAATCCATGGGGTGCCCGTGATGATGATGCGGGCTTGCAACCGGCGCATAACGCCGTCTATCACAACCAGGACTTTCGGACGGTGCAAGCGGCTTAGAATGCCGCGGACCAGGGACAAGGAATAAAGGAATATATGAGTCATACCTACTAACGCCTCCCATAGCCAGAAGATTAAGGTCGGCCCTCCCATTTGCCGCTTTTTCTTCTGGCATTTTTTCTCTCACGCGATTTTCCCCAGCATAGGCCGCCCATACCGTATCCTGCATGCGCGATTTGTCATCTCTGCGCATACCTGCTTGACATCATGGGAGTCTTTCCATACCATGGGTGGGATTTTCATGAAAGGGAGGTTACCGGCAGTGGAATTCTTCTTTAATCCCGATGGGGTGGCCGTAATCGGCGCTACGGATAACCCGTTCAAAGGCGGCTACCATATCCTCAATAACATCTTGGGTGGCTATCAGGGCCGTATTTATCCGGTGAATCCGCGTTACCAAACACTCTTGGGCTTACCCTGTTACGCTAGCGTCGAGGCTATCCCGGAGGATTTCGAGCTGGCCATCTATTTCATCCCGGCCCAAGGCTTGCCGGAAACGATCGAGCAGTGCGCCCGCAAGCACGTCAAGGGCATCATCATCGAGTCGGCCGGGTTTTCCGAAGTCGGCGCCCAGGGCCAGCAACTCCAGCAGGAATGCCTGGATCTGGCGCGTCGCCATGGCATACGTCTGTGGGGCCCGAACTGCATGGGGCTGCTCGATGGGCACCGCCGCCACGTCTTCTCGTTCATGTACACCGATGTCTGGAAAACGCTCATGCCGCCAGGGAATGTCTCCCTGATCGTGCAGAGCGGCATGCTCTCGGCCGGGTTCCTTTTGATGATGCTGGAACGCGGCGGTGTCGGCGTCAGCAAGATCTGCTCCATCGGCAACAAATGCGATATCGATGAGACCGAGCTGCTTGAGTTTCTGATCAATGACCCACTCACCGAGGTCATCGGGTTGTACGTGGAATCCATCCCGGACGGCCGCCGGTTTCTCGACCTGGCACGCTCCACCGCCAAGCCCATCATCGCGCTCAAAGGCGGCCGCAGCCCGGCCGGTGCACAAGCCGCCTTGAGTCACACCGCCAGCCTGGCGGGCGACTTCACGGTCATGGAGCGCGCCTTTCGCCAGGCCGGCGTGATAACGGTCTATGACCTCCATGAGCTCATGGACTTCGTGCGCGCCTTTTCCATGACCAAGAATGTTAATCCCGGCAATGCCGCGGCGGTGCTGACCTTCTCGGGCGGGGCCGGGATCGTGACCGCCGATTTTCTCCATGACCACGGCCTTGCCAGCGCCGAGCTTGCCCCTGCCACCCTGGCAACGCTGAAGACCGTCTTCCCGGTATGGATGGATCCGTTCAATCCGGTGGACGTATGGCCGGCCATCGAACAGAGCGGCCCGCAAAAGGTGTACACCACCTGTTCCCAGGCCCTCTTGCGTGACCCGCATGTGGACGCACTGATCATTCATATCTTCGCCGCTCTGGTTAAGGGTGAATATCTGGCCGAGGCGGCCCGCTTGAAGGATGAGCTGGGCAAACCCGTGGCGGTATGGCTCGTCGGACTCGAACAGCCATTGCGAACCTTGCGCAAAGAGCTCGAAGACTTGGGTCTCCCGGTCTTTGACGAGATCAGCCGCGCCGTAAGCTTCATTGCGGCCGCCAAACAACGGGGTCGCGCTCGATAGGCCCCATGACTTCCTGCCGACACCTCAATCTGGTGGTCTTACCCGCCGGTCCGGAGAAAATGCGCTGCCGGCACTGTCATCTGACCATTACGGCCGATGAAATACCGGGCGGGTATTGTCCGGAATGCTTCGAGGTGCACGGCAAAAAACGCTTCGATTTCGAGAAGATCGATGATCGCGGGCAGACCAAGACCCGCTATCGATGTGAAACGTGCGGCGCGATCATCGAAACGGATTGAAGGCTTGCGGCAATCCCTCTGATGAGTGCGCTTAAGAACTTTTTCCCTCGTGCTTGAAGAACTTGACGAAGGTCTTGTACATGATGCGGAAGCCCGCCAGGATGCCGCCGAAGAGAAACAGCAGCGTCCAGTAAGGTGAAAAACCGAAGTAATTGTGCAGGAAGATCCCCAGGGTAAGCCCCATCACAATGCACAGCACCATGGCGACGCCCATGTTGGTGACATCGGCCCACTGCAGGGCGGTTTTCATTGAGCTCGGTCGTGGCTTTTCTTCTTCAGGCATGTGGTTTCCTTCCCATGATATAGTATCTAATCAGCGGTCCGAATGCAAGCGAAACGACCCAAAAACAACCTTGAGTCCGCTTAGGTTCCTGTCAGGAACGGCCTGAAGAGCGCTTGATTTTCCCGGCGACAGGCGCTCAGCGCCTGCGGGTCATACCGTCCAGGCTCAGGCGGTATTATTTTTTCCGGATCTCCTGCCAGTTCTTGTTGGACTCCACGTTAGGATTGTAGCCGGGGCTGTCGGTGAGGATATACTCACCGCTCGGGTTGGTCCAGACATACTGGTAACCGCCCGGAAGCTCGACCTCGGAGGCCTCGATGGGGTTGTAGTAATGCTCGGTGCCCCGGATGGATTCGCTGACCTTTTCCCCGATACGGTCATAGACCTTCTGGCGTTCGTTGTAGGACCGCATCATGGAATCGCTGATCTCGTTGTTGGTCTGTGAGATATAGCGGCTCAGCTCGCCCATGGAACGGATCTGCCTGAGCTGCGCTTTGACCAGCATATCGATGACCTGATTGTAGGCGTTGAACCACCCCGGATTGACCCGAAAGGAGTCGGTCATGGCCTTAAACAGGGGGGCGTTCTGGTCGAGTTTCCCCTTGGGGGCCTTGAACGAAAAAATATAGTCCACATACCAGTTGGTGTTGGTGATCACCCCCTGCATGGTCTGTATGGGGTACGAGAACCCTTCCACCACGGCAAAGATATCTTCCTCCATGGCTACGCCAGCCATATTCATATATTCAATACGGACCTTGGCCGCTTGGCCGAAGGTCTGCACCCCGGACTGCGGGGCGCCGGCCTTGAGGGCCTTGGCCAGTTCGGGCAGGCTTTTGCTGCCGATGACCTTGATACCGGGTTGCTTGGCCTTCATACGGGGCAGCACGATGGCGCTCAAGGCCTCTTCGGGACCGAGCACCGGGTGCACCTCGGCCCCGAAATAGCGGGAACCTATGGGAAACATGCCCAGCAGCATCCGGTTATTGGTCCAGAACAGGGCCTGATTAGGGAAGACCTCGAGGCCTTCGTAACCGGCCGGATTGGTGACTGCGAAGCGCGCCGTAGCCGGCATGGTTGGGTTATCGAGCACCCAGGTGACGCCGCCCTCAAAGTGCCAGTCCACCGGGATAAGCAGGCTGAAGGCCTCGCCGCCCGTGCCTTGAGAGTCGATCAGGCTGTACTTCTTCAGACGCATGATCGCCCCGGCCTTGGCCGGCTCGGGTTGCACGGCGCTCGTCGCCTTGATCCCGGATTTGCCTTCCCCGCCGCGAACGGCATCGGCTTTCTGGCAGGAGCTCATGCTTACACCGGCGGCCAGCAAACATCCCACGATGATACGCGCGATCTTCTCCATGCCCCTCCTTACGTGTTCTTTCACTCGACCCAACCATGCGGCCGAAGGTGATTTCGTGTGTTACCCGTAAGGTCTTGACCCTAGTAGCGGCCCTGCAACAGCTTGGTGACCGGCATGAGCGAGTTGCCCCTCTGACCCTTGCTTTCCCGGCGGGCAAACTCGGCAATGGCGCGTTCATGGGCCACGACATAGGCGAAGAAGGCCTTGGTCTCATTGCTTCCACCCTGCTCGAGGCGTTCAAAGACCTTCAGATAGGGGCGTGTGCCCCACTCCAACAGCCGCATGGACAGCGGCCACGGCAGAAACCCCAACAAGGCGCCGCCTAGACGGCCTAACGATTTGGCCATGAGCGGAGGACGTGCATGTCGGCCAGCGGCCAGCAGGAAGGCCGCGAGCCGTTCCTTGGTCTGCGTCTCCAACTCCTTGAGCTTCATCCATTTCATGCGCTGATCGTCCGATGCGCGCGTGGAACGCGCGGCCGTATCGAAGAGAATTTCTCCCAACACCTCGGAGTAATTGAGCTTGTCAAGATCCCTCTGGTAGCTAGGATCGCCCATCCATCCCCTCCTCCATGTAATGAGGCCCTTCTCGGGCTGAACAATTTCTATTGGTTATTTCATACACGGATTGTCGGCGATATGCAAAACCTATCGCGATAGCGACGTCATGCCTTTCTCCCGTGAGCACCGTGGAGATCATACCCCGACAGCGTCGCGTACTACCGACGGTCTAGGGTGATGGCGCCCTGACCTGGCCACCGGCGTTATGCGGATATGTCTTCTGCCGGATGGGGACAAGCGCGACATCCCACGCATCTCCCGGCTCACCGACTAAAAGACGGTTTTCCGGGATGCGCCCCCGCAGATAGGCGAGCAGCGTCTCGTTCATGCGGGCCGTGATCGCCCTGGCCCTCGTATCTCTGAAGCGTTCGGGGTCCTTGAGACGCACCGTGACCGCGATGCCCGGCCGGTCGCTGATCTGCGCCATGGCCGTGTTCATGTCCCGCCTGAGACGGGCCTCGGCCACGGGGTACCGAAAACCTGAGATCTCTCGTTTCAGGCGCTGCTCGCTCACCGCGATATCCAGCCCGGTATCGCGCCGGATCACCGCGCTGATCAGTCCCAGTTCATCCGCGTTGAGCGGGTCATCGGCGATCCGGAACAATGTCAGCATCCCGCCGCGGGGGGCAATGCGATAGTCCCAGTCATAGTACTGCGGCGTCGGCGTCTGGGCATTAAGCCACTGAACGCTCTTGTCCAGAGAACGCCGCAATTCCTGCTCGTACTGTGGCAGGGTTTCGGTTGAAGGCCCCTGCTGCGCCATTAGGGTTGGTTCCCTGCGCATGGTTTCCATCAGCTTGCCCAAAAAATCGCTGCCGGTCTTCAAGGTTTTGCTCACATATTCCTCGGAGGGGATGAAATCCACCACCAAATTGGGTTCCTGTCCCATAACCAGCCTGAACGTTACCTTCAGGTCTTCCACAACTTTTTCCTTCAGCCCGGGGTCGCCCACGATGGTGAGCCTTAAGGCCACCTTGCGCCCAACAAGCGTCTGCTGGCTGCTCAGAATGCGGTACTTCTTCTCAAACTCGGAAAGCACGCGATTGATGTTCTTCTTGGTATTCACCTCCCAGGCCACCTGGGACAGGGCCGAGGAAAGCGGGACCGCGACGATGAGTACAAAGACCAGCGGCAGGGCGACCTTGAGACGGGCCCACCGCGGATTCTTGCGATCCGCGAGCCGAAGCGACTTTACAAAGCGGTACGTCCCCGAGGATCGCTGCTTCTCTCCGAGCACCTTTTCCTCAAGGAGGTTCACCTCCACGTGCGCGAACCCGACCAGCAGGAAGAAGAGGTCCGCGACCAGGATTATAGCCGACAGGTTGGCGATGAAGAGTAAGGTTGAACCCAGAAAGACCCTGCCGTCCATGATGCCCAGACCGAAGCCCATGACGCACAAAGGCGGCACCAAGGCAATGGAGATGGCCGTACCGGCCGCGGCGCTAACCGTATCACCGGCCTGCCGGGCGGTGGTCAGCGAGGCCACCACGGCGCAGAACAGGGCCACCAGCAGATCCAGAATATTGGGCTGGGTGCGCGCCGCGATCTCCGGCGTGATCTGCTCGAAGGGCAGAATCATGGTGGTCAGGGCCGCAAAGAACACCACCCCCGCCATGCTCATGAAAACCCTGATGAGGGAACGCAATGCCAGGTACAGGTCGCCCACGGCAAAAGCCATGCCGGTCTGCACCAACGGCGTCATGAGCGGCGAAACGAGCATGGCGCCGATGACCACGGCCGTGGAGTTCATCACCAGTCCGAAGAAGGCGATGCCGGCCGAGATGGCGAGATAGATCCAGTATACGGCGGGGTGCTGTTCGGTGGTCGCGAACAGGCCCTCGGCCACGCCTTGGACATGGTCCTCCGGCAGTCCGATAAGATCCTGCAAACGCCTTTGCGCCGAGCGTTTCATGGGCATACAATAAGCACACCCAACCTCATCACGACAAGGCCTTCCGCGCGCGAAGGCGCACCAGGTATTTCTCGAAGCCCACCACCAGCATCACGATCGAGCCCGCGACCACGATGCGCGCCCACGATTCGATGCCGATGGGCACGCTGTGAAAGGCGGTGTTCATGGCCGGCACATAGGTGAACAGCAGCTGCAGAACCAGCATGAGGCCGGAGCCGCCGAAGACCCATGGATTGGAGAAAAACCCCACCTCTAAGACGGATTTCGTGAGCGACCGGCAGTTGAACAAGTAGAATATCTCCACCATGACGAAGACATTCACGGCCACGGTGCGCGCCTCATTGTCCGAGGCACCGACATAGCGCAGTTCATAGTTGAAAAGCCCGAAGGCGGCCACGAGCATCAGGAAGCCTACGATGAGAATCCTCCAGATGAGCACACGCGTGAGGATGGGCTCTTTGGGATCGCGCGGGGTCCGCTCCATGATGCCCGGCTCCTTGGGCTCGAAAACGAGCATGAGGCCCAGCAGCACGGCCGTGGTCATGTTGATCCACAGGATCTGCACCGGCAGGATGGGCAGGACGACGCCCATGAAGACGGCCGCCAGGATCACCAGACCCTCGCCGATGTTGGTGGGCAGGGTCCAGACAATGAACTTGGTGAGGTTGTCGAACGTTCCGCGGCCTTCTTCCACGGCCGCCTCGATGGAGGCGAAGTTGTCATCGGTCAGCACCATGTCCGAGGCCTCCTTGGCCACGTCGGTGCCGGTGATGCCCATGGCAACGCCGATATCGGCGCGCTTGAGCGCCGGGGCGTCGTTGACGCCGTCGCCGGTCATGGCTACGATATTGCCGTTTTCCTGCAGCGCCTCCACCAGCCTGAGCTTCTGCTCGGGCGCCACGCGGGCGTAGACCGAGACATCGCCCACGAGATCGATCAGTTCCCTGTCAGAGATCTTGGCAAGCTCGGCGCCGGTGATGACCCTCTTCGCATTGGCAAGCCCGATCTGCTGCGCGACGGCCGAGGCCGTCAGCGCATGGTCGCCGGTGATCATCTTCACATGGATGCCGGCGGTGTGGCAATTACGCACGGCCTTGATCGCCTCGGCCCGGGGCGGGTCGATCATGCCCTGCAGCCCCAGGAAAACCATGCCGCCGGCGATATCCTTGTGATGGAGACGATCAATGCCGACAGGCATCTCCTTGCGCGCCAAGGCCAGCACGCGCAGGCCCCTGGCGGCCATGGACTCCACCGCCGCCAGGATCGAGGCCTGATCGAGCGGAACAGGCTTGCCATCCCGGTCTTGGGCCATGACGCAGCGCTCAAGCATGGACTCCACCGAACCCTTGGCGTAGGCTACCGGAGAGCCTCCATCCGAGGCGGCATGCAAGGTGGCCATGTACTGGTGCTGGGACTCGAAGGGGATGGTATCGATCCTGCGCCGGGTCGAGCTCTCCTGCTGCATGGAAAGACCCGCCTTGGCGGCCGATGCGATCAGCGCCCCCTCGGTGGGGTCACCCTGCACCGCCAGACGGCCCTCCTTTTCCACCAGGAGGCTATCATTGCATAACAGGCCGCAGCGCAGCACCTCGATCAGGGCCGTTCCCGGCTGGTCGACTACCTGCCCTGCCTTCACGGAAATCGAGCCCTCGGGTGCATAGCCCGAGCCGCTGACCGCGAAAACCTGGCCGCCAGCCATGATCTCCTGCACCGTCATCTGGTTTTCGGTGAGCGTCCCGGTCTTGTCCGAGCAGATCACCGTGGTGCTGCCCAGGGTCTCCACGGCCGGCAGCTTGCGGATGATGGCGCGCCGATTGGCCATGCGAGCCACGCCGATGGCCAGCGTGATGGTCATGGCCGCGGGCAGGCCCTCGGGAATGGCGCCCACGGCCAGGGCCACGGCGGCCATAAACATGTCAAAGGCGCTCTCGCCCCTGAACAGCCCCACGCCGAAGGTCACGGCCGCCAGGCCCAGGATCACGTAGAGCAGGATCCTGCTGAACTCGGCGATTTTGCGCAGCAGGGGGGTCTGAAGCTCCTCGGTGGAAGCGATGAGCTCCGAGATGCGTCCCTCCTCGGTATGGTCGCCGATGGCCACCACCACGCCGGCGGCCTGTCCGTAGGTGATCAGGGCCGAGCCGTAGACCATATTGGTGCGGTCGGCCAGGACCGTATCGTGCGGCAGGGTTTCTTCACCCTTTTCCACGGGCACGGACTCGCCGGTCAGGGCCGATTCATCGGCCCGCAAATCACGCGCCGAGATCAGGCGCATATCGGCCGGGACCTTGTCGCCGGACTGCAGCAGCACGATGTCGCCCACCGTCACCTCGGTCGATGAGATGCGCTTCTTTTCACCCGCGCGTATGACCGTGGCCTCGGTGACCATGGTTTTGGCAAGGGCCTCCATGGCCTTGACCGCCTTGGATTCCTGCACGAAACCGATGAGAGCGTTGACCAGCACCACCCCGAAGATGACCCCGGAATCGACCCACTCCTGGAGCAGGGCCGTGATAATGGCGGCAGCCAGCAGGATGTAAATCAGCGGCTGGTGAAGCTGAAGCAGAAAGCGCAGCAGCGGGCCTTTGCCCTTCTTGGCGGTGATGACATTGTCGCCTAAGTGCTCGTGCCGTGCTTCGATCTCGAAAAGATCCAGCCCCTTGTCGCGGTCGGTCTCCAGAAGGTCGAGCACCTCGTCAGCCGGCAGGTGATGCCAGTGTTTGCCTATCAGTTTATCCATGCCTCACTCCTTTCTTACGATCGCGGGGAAGCGCTTTTGAACTTCTGCTTAATACCTTTCTTCACGGGTTGGGCCTCTTTATCGTGGCTTGCATCTTCCAGGTTATGCACCACCTCGGCCCCCAGGAGAAAGATGCACACGGCAAAAAAAATCCACAGCAGTAAGGTGACGAAAACCGTCAGCGGCCCGTAGACATTGCCGAACCGGGAGAGCTTCATCACGGTATAGTAGGTGAAAACATGCTTGGCGGCCTCGAAGAGCACGGCCGTCAGCAGGGCGCCTAAGAGCGCATGGCGCACGCGCACCCTGCGGTGGGGCAGAACGAGATAGAGCCCGGTGGTGATCATGAACACGAGAAACACCGGCAGGATGAATCCGATCTGAAACGTGATCAGGTTCAAGTTCCATAGCCCGGGAAAAAGATGGGCCAGCGGTTCGATGAGCGCAATGAAGGAGGTGACGCCGAAAGAGAGCATGGAGAATATGATGAGCGCGGTGATGACCAGCATGGAGAGCACGATCGAGACCGATAACGGGCGCTTGTCGACCGTGCCGAAAATGGTGTTCACGGCGCTTTCCAGGCAAAAGTAGAGCTGATAGGAAAAATAGGCATAGACCACCAAGGTGAACAGTCCGATCCGTTTGTAGGCGATGATCTTGCCCAGTTCGGCCGTGATCTCGTTGGTGGCGTCCGGGAAGAAAGCCGTAAGTCTCATGGAGAGGAAGGCATAGAAGGCGTCGTTCTGGCCGAGGATGTAACCGACAAGAGAAACGAGCAGCAGGAAAAACGGGACCAAGGCCATGAGGGTGAAACAGGTTATCGCACCAGCCAGCATGGAGCCGTTATGTCTGAAAAAATCCTTCAGGCTCTTCCATAGGATGCTCATCAACCGCTCCCTTCACGGGGATAGCAATACGAAAGCGCAACATGAATTACTATAGAGCCCTCAAGCCGGCTGTCAAGAAAATATGGAGAAGTCCCATTGCCTTAATCCCCACGACCCTGGTATATAAGTAATGATATTAACAAAGGAGTTGACGGCGCATGCATGTCTTGGATGAGTTCGAAAGCAAGCGGCTGCTGAAGGAATGGGGCCTGCCGGTCATCAATGAGGTCCTTGTCGACAAGGAAACCGACGCGCTCAAGGCCGCCGAGGCGTTCACGTATCCCGTGGCCTTGAAGGTTTGCAGCCGGGACGTGCTCCACAAAACCGAGCGCGGCGGGGTGGCGCTGGGCATACCGGATGCCGCGTCGCTCAAGGCCGCGGTGCGCGCGATGCGCGCGCGTTTCACCGGTATCCCGCACCAGCTCCTTGTCCAGCGCATGGCGCCATCAGGGGTTGAGCTCATCCTCGGCGCCCGGCGCGACCCGGTCTTCGGGCCGGTGGTCATGGCGGGAATGGGCGGCGTGTTCACCGAGGTTTTCCGTGATACGGCCATAGAGCTGGCACCGCTGACCCTGCGCCAGGCCCTTGGTATGCTGCGGCGCCTAAAGGGGCAAACCCTGCTGCAGGGCTACCGCGGCCAAAACCCGGTCGATCTGATGACCATGGCCGAAGCCCTGGTCGGCCTGGGACGATTCGTGGCCGGCCGCCCGGATATCCTTGAGATCGATATCAACCCCTTGATCGTGTATCCCCAAGGTGCTGTGGCGGTGGACGCCCTCATCCGGTTCATGGATCATGCCGCACCGATTGCGCCCCGGCGCCAGGCGGTAGGCACGGTGGTTCCTTTCTTCCATCCGCGCAGCATTGCCCTGATCGGCGCTTCGCGCAGCCACGGTAAAGGCGGCAACATCATCCTGCGCAACCTCATGCGGGCCGGTTACCAGGGGGCGCTCTACCCCATCAACCCCTCGGGCCACGACATCCTGGGCATGCAGAGCTTCAAGCGCGTCAGCGATGTACCCGGCCCGGTTGATCTGGCCATGATCGTGATACCCAAGACCGCCGTGCCCGACGCCCTGGCGGACTGCGCCGCCAAGGGCGTGCCGGCCGTGATCCTCTCCACCGGCGGGTATGCGGATATCGGCGAGGCCGGCACGCGCGAACAGGCCTCGATTTTGTCCCTGGCGCGCACATCCGGGATGCGGATCATGGGTCCCAACAGCATCGGGACCATCCATCCCCGCTTGGGCCTGGCCACTTCCATCGTCGGGCTCGAACCTATTGCCTCCGGCGGGGTTTCGCTCATCGGCCAGTCCGGCGTCTTCTCCTCGGGTTGGGGAAGGTGGATCGCGGATGCTAAGCCCTTCGGACTCTCCAAGGTGGCCTGCATCGGCAACAAGGGCGATATCAACGAGAGCGACCTCCTGGAGTATCTCGCGCAAGACCCCGAGACTAAGACGATCGGCATGTATCTCGAGGGCGTGGTCGAAGGCGGCCGTTTCATCAGGGCCGCGGCCAAGGCCTGCCGGGCCAAACCCGTGGTGGTGGTGAAATCGGGACATACCGCGGCCGGCGCCGAGGCCATCGCCTCGCATACCGGTTCGTTGGCGGGGTCGGACGCCGTCTTTGACGCCGTCTGTAGGCGCACCGGCCTGGTGAGGGCGCATGATTCCGAGGCCTTCTTCGATACCCTGTCCGCCTTCGAATCGCTGCCGCTGCCTAAAGGCAACCGCCTGGGAGTGCTTTCGATCACCGGCATGGGCTGCGTCGTGACCACGGACGCCTGCGACGAATACGGCGTGGCGCTCCCGGCCTTAAGACCACCGACATTGAAGAAGCTCCGAACCATCATGCCGGCCTGGGCCCCGGTGCGCAACCCCATCGACATCTGGTCGGCGGTCGAGCAGCACGGATCTCTTGCCACCATGCGCCACATCACCCGCTGCCTCCTCGAACAAGGCGACATCGACGCCGTGCTCATGATCTTCGTGCTCATGCCCGAGTCCATCTTTAATATCAGGGAGGCCTTCGGCGACATTCTGCGCGCATTTCCAAAGAAGCCGGTGTTCGTGGCTTCCTACGGCGGGACGCAGAAGGAAATCGCGCAGGTGCACGAAGGCTTCCGGGAACTGGGCGTCCCGACCTACCCCACCCCGGAACGCGCCATCTATGCCTTCAGCCGCATGGCGGCCTATGCGCGCTTTCGCGCTCGCAAGTAGTTCTCATCACATTCATTGCCTGGCTTCGATTGGATTCCCTTTCCCCAATCTCGATCTAACCACTGATACTAAAAAGAGCTTTTATTACCCCAATTGAAAAAGACGCCTTCATTTGAAAAGGTGTAATGCCGATACAATGGTTGCGATACTCTCTTTAAAGCATAGGAGGAAGTTGATGAAGAACCGTTTGTTTTTAGCAGGTTCCACCCTACTACTGATTCTGTTGAGTTCGTCGCCCATTCTTGCCTACCAGGGGCGCATGATGGGCATGGGTGATCCGTTCGGACTTGTAGAAGATGAATCGGATTTTCTTGTTCATCCGGCGGCTATTGCCGCGGGCAAAGGTACCATCTACTACGGCACATATCAGTTCATGTATGACCGCATTGATGACATGAACTTTCACACCACCTTTACCGAGCAAGGCGAAGAGCCGGCGCCTTATCTTTATAACAGCGACGGGCATGATCTGAAAAATGAGTGCCGGGCCGGCATGGTTTTCCCTGCCGCCCGAGGAAGAATGGGGATCTTTTTTGAATACACACGCGATAGAGGCGACTTCGAAGGCGATCAATCCAGTGACCCAGACATTGGATTCACCTATGATATGGCGAGCACTATCAACGATTATGCCCTGCGATTGCTCTATGGCATGCCGTTAAGCAGCTGTCTGGCGGGCGCGGAATTGCAGATCGCCTCCCGGGTCGAGAAAAACGAGAACACCCTGTATTATGACGGCCTCGCGACGTGGAACCTGCCGGTCGGTGGCCCGGTCGCCAATATCCTGCATCTGATGATACCGTACGATAGCCGCTTCTGGGAAGCACAGGCAAAGCTTTCGGCCACGGGGAAGACGGGATCGCTGCCGTACGCCTTCACCCTGCATGGTGGTGTTCCCTTTTCTGCGAAGAACAAATATGATTTTGGTCAGACGGGAGCAGGGTCCGTGGCCTTGGACGGCGATGTGAAAGGCTGGAATGCAGGCGCCGATGCGTGGCTGAGAATGCCCTTGAGCGGCAACTTATCACTGCCTTTTGTACTGAGCGTATCGTACAAGGATACCAAGCGGGACGGTGACGCCCTCGGGATCGTTGATTACTCGCATGAAGCCAAGGACCTGGCGCTGGAAACGGGAGGCGGCCTCGATTACACGACCGCAAGTGGTGCCAGAACAGCGGCGGGATTCTATTATGATTACCTGCATCTCGACCAGGACTTCACCTTCACGATGATAGGAACCCCGACGTCGGTTGATGACTACGACGACTACCCCAAGCATGTCGAACATCGCTTCACCTGCAAAACGGCGGCCGAAAAAGACTATTCCCCGTCGCTGGCCATACGTGCGGGCCTCAATCTCTTCTACGGTTGGGTGGACAGAGACTACGCCTATGTCATGTCAAGAACCAACGGCTTCTTATATCCCGTGGACATTTCGGGGGATGGATATACCTGGGGCGCCAATGTGTCGGCCGGTGCAACCGTGAAGCTCAACCAGGTAAGCATTGAACCCTTTGCCAAATGCGGATATCAGAAGTTGAAGCTCGACGGTGATGGATCAAGCACGGTGCGCGGTAGCTTCAGCGATACGTCCATTGATTACTATACCGGCACGGGCTATTACGAAAAGACCAACTGGTTCGTCGGTGCGGGGTTCTCCCTTAGACTCTAAACAACGTTCTCAACCCAGCAACGGCCGGGCTTGTATCACCGATCCGGCCGTTGCTGGATCGTACACAGCGATGCCGATAAGAACCGCCGCATGCCTGCATGCTTGGTTTTTTCCATCACTTCCCAAACTCCTGGGCGATCTGCCGGTACAACTCGAGCTTTTTGACCTTGCCCAGCGGGGTCAGGGGCAGTTGATCGACAAAGATCACATCCGTGGGGATCTTGAAGCGCGCCAACCTTTGTTTGAGAAATTCCTGGATTTCCTCTGCCGCGGGTTTGACGCCTGGGGCCGGGATGATATAGGCCCGGCCGACCTCGCCCATGACCGGATCGGGACGACCTACCACTGCGGCCAGGAAGACCCCGGGATGCTGCATGAGGGCCTCTTCCACTTCAGGTGGATATACGTTCTCGCCCCCGCGGATATACATCTCCTTCTTCCGAGCGACCATGATCAGGTTGCCGTCCTCGTCGAGCCTGCCCATGTCGCCCGTGTGCAGAAAACCCTGGGTGTCGAACACCTTGGCGTTTTCATCCGGCCGGTTCCAATAGCCCGACATGACCGGTCCGCCCCTGACCGCGATCTCCCCCACCGATCCGGCAGGAAGGATACGGCCGTGCTCGTCCATGATAGCCAGTTCGACCTCGTCCATAGGCTTTCCCACCGTGGTTTTCAGGATCTCGATGCCCTGCTCCGGGCTGGTGAAGGTAATGGCGCCGCTGACTTCGGTTAGTCCGTAGGCATTGACGGGCAGTATCCCCATGCGCTCCTTGATCCGTGTGATCAGATCGGACGGGCAGGCCTGCCCGGAAACAATGGGGATCTTGACCGAGCTGAGGTCGTACTTGTCCACGGCCGGGTTAAGGAGTTCCAGGATATACTGGGCCGGAACCTGGCCGATGACCTTTACCTTCTCGTCCATAATGACCTTGAGGGTTTCTTCGGGATTGAAGGCGTCCATGAGTACGAGTTTGTTGCCCAGCGACAGACAGGCCATGACCGCCATGACCGCGCCGCCGACATGGTTCAGGGGGACGTTGAGCAGCACGGTGTCGCCTTCCACGCATCCCGAGGATTTGAGCATGCCGCGGGCATAGGATACCAGGTTGCGATGAGAAAGCATGGCCGCCTTGGGCACGCCGGTAGTACCCGAGGTGTAGAGGAAAAGCACCGAATCATCCGGGACAAAAGCCGCACGGGCCGTCTGCAGGGCCTCGGACGGCTCTTTGAGTAACTCCCGGTAGGGGATCAAGCCGTCGGCCTCAGCCGCTTCGTCCCGCATGATCACATGCTTGAGCCCGGGAAGATCGGCGCGCACCTGCGCCAAGGTATGCACAAAATCCTGGCCCTCGAATCCGGATGACATAAGCAGGCATGAAATGCCCGCATCTTCAAGAATGAACCTAATCTCCTGCGGGGTAAAACGCCAGCTGACCGGCACGGCCACGGCGCCGATCTTGGCGCACGCCATGTAGATAAAGAGAAACTCCGGACAACTGGACATATAGATGCCCACCCGGTCTCCCTTAACGGTCTTGAGGTCCAGCAGCCCCTGGGCCACCATATCCGATTGTTCATCATACGCGCGGTAGGTGATGCGCCGGTCCTTGAAGACGAGGGCCTCCTGGTCCGGCTTCAGATGTGCATGCTGCTTGAGCAGATCCCCAACAAACATGATTCCTCCTTTAAGAGAAGATTTTATCATTACACTGGCGACCCATTGCCATCGAGACGCCGCATGGGATCATATTACTGTCCAGAACAGGAAATGACTTGAACGAATTTGCTGCGGGAATGGAAAAAAGAAGGCTTGATACCGCACATGCGTTTCAAGGTGCGGTTCATATGGGCCGCATCGGAGAAACCGGCATGATGGGCGGCCTCGGTGAATGTGGCGGCCTTTTCCAGGGTCTGCACGGCCAGAATGATCTTGCGCCAGAGCAGGTAGCGGCGCATGGGAAGCCCGACCTGGTCCTTGAAGAGATGTGCCAGCCGCCAGAATGACATTCCATGAAGCGCGGCAATATGCCTGAGGGAAACGCCCTGGACTTCCTGGGTGTTGAGCATGTGCAGAATATTAAGGATCCGCCGGTCTTCTTTGGGAAGCGCAAGGCGGTTGTCCCCCAGCGCCTGGATGATATGGTTGCACGCGGCATACAATGCGCCGCGATCATAGGATTCGCCCAGACAGCTCCGAAAGGTTTGCACGTCGGCCGCAAAACGGCTAATTGATACCTCGGCCAAGCCGTTTTCCCAGGCGGCGTATTCCCTGATTGCCAGAGTATCCCGGGCGTGCGGATCGATGTAGAGCATGGCCAGCGCCTGGCCGCGTCCCTGAAATTGATGCGGCGCATCGGATTTGATCATCACCGCCCGGAAGGCCTTCCAGGCATCATCGGCCGGGGTCCTGACCAGAATCGGCGCCTCCAGGGAAATACATACCTGCACCGCATGATGGCAATGGACTTCGGCGTCAACCCCCATCCCCAAATATAAGGCCCTATCCGGCCAGGTGAAAAACCGGGCCGTACGGATCATGGCTCCGGATAATCGCGCCTGAGAGTGGGCCATCGGCACCCCCCCTTATGAAAGCACCCTCTGCATACAAACCTTGCACCGTGATGGCGGACACGCCTTAAGGCATGTCGGCCGGCGGATTCATTCAATCACCTGATAATGAAAATAGGGTGCATGATCTGCAAGGCCTGGAGACGGTCGACCGTGATCATGATGAAGAAGATCAAGGGGAACCACACGGCGCTGAAGAAGGAACGGCGCAGGCGCCGGGCATCGACCGAGAAGCTCGGTTCTTCCTGGTAGTTCGAAAAGCTGGGTAAAAACATGGGCACGGCGTCCTTGTAGCGCCGGAAGTCATCGTCATGTATGCGCTCGAGGTGTTCTTCCTCGGCCCTGACGACCAGGGGATAATAGACGGCGAAGGCCACCAGGATCACGCTGAAAATAAACATGCTCTTCGAGACTATGCCCAGCCCGATTGCCCCAATGAGGCTGAAAAAATACAGCGGGTTGCGCATCAGGGAATAGGGACCGTTGGTGATGAGGTTCTGGCTCTTGTTGCCGCTGATGTAGCTCAAGGACCACAGCCTGCCGAAGGTTGCGATCATGACCAGGATGAAGGCCAGGAACTCAATCAGAATCAGTGTCCCCGGCTTCATCGGCCAGTGTGGGGTGGAGAGAAAATCGAGCAGGATCAAGGAGCCGATCAGCACGCGAGAAATATTCAAGCGGTTTTTCTTGGAAAAATGGAGTAGTGTGCTCATATAAAATATTATCTTTGGATTATTTTTTCCATTCTGTCAAGACCATTGATCGTCAAGAATTTTTAATTCTAAACCGAAACAGCTATTTAGACAAGGATCGACCGCGGGCCGCCGCAGATAAAACAGCTTTTTTAAGACCCGACCTTGTCCATCAAACCCACGTTTGGACGTGGGAAAAGAGGAGAACTGAATGAAAAAGTCTTTGTATATCGCCATCGTATTCCTATTCTGCGCCCTGCCCTGCCAAGGGGCGAATTATCGCATCGAAATCCTGCAGGTGGGCAACGTGGACGCCTTTGATATGGCGGTTGCGGCCCTCAAGGCCGAACTGGCCAAGAACGGTCTGGTCGAGGGGCAAAACCTGAGCATCAACCGCACCGTGATCGACGCGGACCTCGATGCCGGCATCTGGGAAAAGGCCAAGATCTTCCTCAAGATCAAGTCCAATGCTGCGCGCATCGCGGAGGCCAAGCCAAACCTGGTCATCACGGTGGGCACGCCCGCCACCAAATATTCCAAGGACAAGATCATCGGCGCCGGCATTCCCCTGCTCTTCACCTGCGTGGCCATCCCCGAGCTGGTGGGATGCAAGTCCAAAACGCAAGCCGGACCGGGTTTCTCCGGCGCCACCATCTACATGGACCCCCGCGATGTGCTGCAGTTGACCAAGTTGACCTTCCCGAAAATCAAGACCATAGGGGTGATTCACAGCGACGATGAAAACGCCATTGCCTATGTCCAGGAAGCCAAGTCCAAGAGCGCCGAGTTCGGCATTACCATCCTATCTAAACAGGTGAATAAATCCAGTAAGTTCACCCCGTCTGGCAATGAATTGGTCGCCAAGGGGATCGAGGCCTTCTTAATCCCCATCGATGTGTATTATGCCCTGCGCGATTATGAACCCACACAGGAAATGCGTGTCATCACCCATGAAAAGAACATCCCCGTCATATCATCCGTACTGGGCGGGCATAAGCGCTCGCGCGGCGGTGTATTGTACATAGCACCCGACTTCGGTATTGTAGGCGGTATAACCGGCAAGCAGGCCCTGAAAATTCTCAAAGAAGGCGTCAAACCAGAGACGCTCCCCGTGGCACGGCAGGAGAAACTGGATATCCATATCGATCTTCTCGAGCTTAAGGCCTTGAACCTGCAGCTCCCCATGCAGGTGCTACAGCTGGCCAAGCCCCTCGACTAGGTAGAGGACCACTCTAAGGATAAAATCGACTACGGATTACTCATTACACTTGATACAGAGACGCGCCGGGAGAGGTCCAGGGGAGCGTGCCTTTTATAAACCCCGCTCCCGGGCTGATCATCTTGCCATAAACGCCGTCTTTTATTAAAATTGCCATCGGAGCGGCATTTTCTCCATTGACGCACAACGATTCCTTATATTATGGATTAAGTCTACAACTTAGTATATACTAGTATCCTGCGAAGCATTGAGGCCACTCTCCGTTCGCAACGGGGGAGGGCCAGCGCCCAAAGCGGCGCCATACAACTAAGCGTCTTCCCAGGAGAGAAGGATTACAATGAGCAGACTAGGCGAGGCATCTCTGAGCGAACCGGTTCCATCAGAACCGCCCAGACCGAGACGTATGCGCGCCGCCGAACGCCGGCAACAGATCATGCGAAGCTCCGTGCGGGTCTTTGTCGAGGAAGGCTACGGCGGTGCGACTACGGCCAAGATCGCGGCGGCGGCCGGCATCACGGAACCAACCATCTACATGCATTTCAAGAACACCAAGGATCTTTTCGTTTCCCTGCTGGATGAAACCTACTCCTTTATGAAATTGCTGTTGGAGGCATTCAGAGACCAGGAAGGCGACCTTTACGCGCGTTATCATAAGGGCATCAAGGGCTTGAGCATCGTCATGGAGGACCGCGAATCCGTCAACCTGGCGATCTTGTGGATCATCGCCCTGACGATCAACGATCCCGACGTGAATTCCTATGTGAGCCGCTTCGATAAGACCATGATGACGCTCTTCAGCGAGAACCTTCAAAAGGCGGCCGAGAACAAGCACATCGTCCTGAAGCATCCACCGGAGGTCTTCTGCCGGATACTCATCGCCATGGCGAACTATATCGCGATCATGGCCATTACCGGTTCAAACATCAGCCGCAAACAACTGGACGGCGTGCTGGACCTGATCCTGACTTCGGCCATCGAGAAACCCAGCTAGAAACGAGCTATCAACCGGGCTTTCCCTGGCAGGCATAACTCCGCGGGACAGGGGCAGCCCCGTCCCGCGGTGCATTCTATGTCCGCAAACCCGCTTAATAGGTGACGCTGGCCTCCCCGATCTCGTTCACCGTGAATACCCCTTCGTTGTCACGGTAACTGAACATGTAGACCCCCTTGGGCGCCCCGATGGGCCAATAGATGTCCCAGTAGTATTCCTTATCTTCCGAGTCCTGATCGATGAAGTAGAGGGAGTACGTGCCGGTGCCGTAGATATGCAGCAGACCACTGTTACTGGGGCCGATCCTTTCGACCTGCATGCTCACGACGGACGGGAAGTTCTGCACCGCCTCGCCGAAGCTGTCCCCGCCGATGGGATCGTCCGGATCGTATCCGCACCCGTCGATGTACTCGACGGTCAAGAGACCGGTCCCGGTCGCCACCCCGCCGTCAATATTGATGGTCAGCTTTCCGGCGGTCCAGGCCGGGATCTCGTTGAATACCGCCCCACCCAGGAACTCACGGGCCAGGAACTTCATGGTGCCCTTGAAGGCCGGGGCCGGGTCGCCGTCCTTGCACGCAAACATCACGGCCCCGATGGGCGTCTGGTAAGCGTCTCCGCCACCGGGCACCCACCAGGCACCGGCATTGAGACGGACCCCGGCAAGGGCGCCGGTCTCGTACATCTCCAGCGTTGTAAGATAATCGCCCGCATCGGCGAAGAACTCGTTGGCGTCGTTTTTCAGGGCCAGGAACCCGCCTGATACCGCGAAGATTTCGCCACTGTCCGCATTGTAGACGCTGCCGAAGGCCTTTCCTCCGCTGGCTGGCACGCTGAGGCTGGGGAAGGTCTCAGGAACGACCTGTTCAAGCGCATCCGCACGTGGAACCGTGGCCAGGACCGAGGTGCCCATGAATGCCTGGGCCAGGGTATAGTCAGTGCCGGCCTCCAGTACTGGCGCCAGACTGTCGGAGCGGTTGAAAAACACCTGGCCTGCCTTGAGGATGTTGTGGCCGCCGTCGACCGTGACGGAAACTCCCTTGCGTCCTCCGCCCGGAATAATGAGGTAGGTGTCGCCCTGACGCACCGCGAGGATGCGCGTCTGCTCCGATGCCCCGATGTAGTCGAGATCTCCGCCCGCCGCATCCCAGACAGACTCTTCTTCGACAGCGTCGCCACCTGCATTGTACTTGATACTGTTCATAGTGAGGGCGCTGTAGTCGAATCCGTTGGCGCCGTCCTGCGCCAGTACGACCGTCCCATAGCTGATCTGCGGCTTGTTTGCTCCGTCATCAATCACATTCCCGATAAGCACATCGCTGAAGAGCAGGTAAGAGACTTCGTCCGAACCCATGATTGCACCCAGTTGCTGAAACATGGCGGTCTTCTGCCCTTCGGTTATGCCGACCGGGGTGAAGGTAGCCACGAAGACCCCTTGACGGAAACCACCGCCGAATATACCTTCGCTACGCAGGTAACAGCGGCCGGAGAGACTGCCGAAAAGCCCGACCTCGCCTCCGAGTGTCATGACCATCGCGTTATCTTCCTCATCGTTGACGTCGATGCCGAGAAAAAGGGATCCGCCGATCACCGCGCCGGATAACTCCAACACGTCATCCTCTCCATCATGGTCAAAATCGATCCCCTCGAATTCCTCCTCGATCGAACCATCAGCGTTCACCGTTATGGGGAGCGCAATTATCCTCGCCGTAACAGCAGCCAGGTCCGGCAAGTTCACTTCACCCAGGTCTTCTCGTTCGAAGTAAAGGAGATGCATGGTGTATTCACCGGTAGAGAGGGTGCTTCCCTGGGTCCCGGAGGCCAGAACCTTGGTAAGGGCCACGCCGGCGGTGGCATTTTCCACGGGATCGGCACCAAGATCGTCGGCACTGATGCCGAGCACGCCAGTGAGAAAGGCCTGCGAAGCATTGAGGCTCCCCTGAACGCCGATATATTTATAGACCATGTCAGTGAGCGGGGTGACGTTGTAGCTGCCGTTTCCGTCCGCGCTGCCGGCAAACAGCATGACTGGGGCAGGGAGCCCCAGGTCGATGTCCGTACCGCCTTCGGACTTGATATAGATCGGATCAGGGACCGTGGTCGTACTCAGCGTTATGGAGAAGGCGCCGTTCGCATCGGTGGTGCCGGTGCCGATCACGTTCTCTTCCGTTAGATCGGCGCAGCTGTACACGGTGAGAGTTGCCCCGTTTACATATCCATCGGCGACTTTGCCGGATATGCTTTCCCCGCTAAAAGACACCACGTTGTGGTCACTATCGGATGAGCCGCATCCCGTAAGCAATAGCGTCAGAATTATTGTCAGAATAAAGCTTATCGGCTTACCCGCCCTACGGTACAAAACCATGTTGCCCTCCTTGCTCACACATATGTTTTTTCATCTATTCTATCGGAATCGGGATGATAAAAATTAACAGCATAGCTTAGAGTAATGCCAGAAGCGCTGGATCATTCAGGTCCAGGAAGATGATACGTGATGGCGTTGAATCAAGCCTGACGTGGGACTGTCGCACCGGCTACATACCGGATCAACACACCGGCCAAGCTCCTGCGCCTTACTGTACGGCCCCTTTGTCGGGCACTGATGCCGCGCCATCGATGTCGATCGTTCCCAGACGCGATAAAAGCTTCCACGTATGGAGGTAGCCGTCCATCCGCCGCCATGCCGCCTGGATATCCTCGGCCTTGAAATCGGTCAACTGGTAAACGGGGCGGCTGTCGAAACGTCGCCAGTGGTTCCAGTCCGGCTCCAGGATCTCGACCCCGTATTTCCGCGGCTCCGCAAAGAAACAGGTGCCCGGATAGGGTTGAAAGATCATGGCTTCGGCCGTTTGGCACAGTTCGTTCTCAATGAGGTACCTGAGGAAGGCAAAGGAGTCTTCCGATTCCTCCAGGGTATCGCCCGGGTGGCCCACGATCCAATAAGTATGGACATGCACGCCTTGCGCGCGCAGGATCCGGCAGGCATCGACGATGCAGTCCCTGTTCAGGTTGGCCCTGTTCATCATCTTCAGGACCTGGGGCGAAACGCTTTCAACGCCCATGCTGGCCCAGTTCATGCCGGCGCGACGGACCGCCGCGATGCGTTCTCGGGAGACGCTGTCCGGCCGCACATGGAAATTGAACTTCTCGGAAAGGGTGATGCCCCGCGCAACGATCTCGTCGCATAGATGAAAAAGCTGGGTGGAATCGGCGTCCAGCATGCTCTCGAAGAAGCCCAGGATCTTGTTGCCGAAACGCTTGTCGAGGACTTCCATCTCATCCACCAGCCGTTTGACCGTGTAGTTGCGCTTTTTCCGCCAGAAGGCGCTCTCCACGCAATACCGGCAACGGTAGGCGCATCCGCGGGTCGAGATCCCGTATATTTGGGCTGTATGAAGGAGATCATAGGGCAGCAGGTCTAAATCGATCGGCGGGATCTCGGCCATGTCGCCCAGGGACCGATCCGGATTCCTAATAATCCGACCATCCTGCCGGAAGGTGATGCCGTCCACGGCCGCGAGGTCCGTCCCTGCTTTCAGGGCGCAGAGGAGTTCGAGCATGGACCACTCGCCTTCCCCCCGCACCACCACGTCCACAAAGGGCGATGACAGGCTCTCGCGGTCCATAAAGCTGACGTGCGGCCCGCCGATGACCGTGGCCAACCTACCATCGATGCGCTTGCAGAGCTCGAGAATCTTGACGCAGCTCGGGTAATCCGGGGTAAAAGAATTGCTGATCCCAACCACGGACGCACCCGTTTGCTGAAGCGTTTCACGCAGCATGTCCTCGATCAGGGCGACCTGTTCCGATGTAAAACCTTGGGTAAGATCGATCCCACCCAAATAATAGCTCAGGGGGAGAATCGCGGTCGGGCAACCGTTGGCCTCCAGAAAGCCCGCCATTTCAAGGATGCCGCGGGGAAAGTGGTGGGGAAAGTGGGGCGAGGCGAGTAAAAGGCAGTAGGCTTGCATCTATTGTTTCCGGTTAAGGCGCATGTCGGCCCCCGAGCCTGACGGCGTCTCATCCATCCGGCACATCTTTCTTGACGGCATTGTTGCGTATCTCCCTCTTAAGATCAATCGGCCATCAGATGATCGCATCCTCTCTAACACACTTGCATCCAGAGAAGATAGCTCCAAATGCGTGCGCTCCCGTTGGGGTTTTCGTCATGAGAAAGGAACGGCTTTGCCGTTTGCCGGCAGGTAAGAATCCTAAAGGATAGGATTTACGCCAAAGGTCGCGTGCCGTACTAGGCGGAGACGCCGGCGGCCAGCATCGCGGCCGCCCCGGCCAGGGGCGCACGGCAGCGGAAGACGGCGTCATCCTTGGTGACGGTGAAAGAACCCTTATTGCGCGCCAGGATGTTCACCTGCTGGAATATCTGCAATTGCACGTCATCAATTTTATCCGGGTACTGCCTGGTGATGTCCTTGAACAAGAGAAAACGCTTCTTGCTGATATAATTGATGCAGTCGATGATCTTCTCGGACGGGAAAATCATCGCATTGGGGTAGCGGATCATCTCGATCGTTTGGAAAAACGGGGCGAGCTTGCTCTGTCCTTCCTCCTGCGAGAACGACAGAAAGAGCCTGTTGATGGCGATGACCTTGGGTGAGGCCAAGCCGATGGTCTTGAGGCTGTGCGGTATGAGGCGGGTGATCTCCTTGAGCGAGAACTTGCTGTGGGTGATGGTGATGAAGATGCCTTCGGGCTTCAGCACGCGGGCGATTTCGCTGATGAGGTAGGGAAAGAAGTACAGGGAATAGCTGGCGATCACCAGATCGAAGCTCTGCATCGGGTAGTCGCGGATCATCTCGGCCCCGCTTTTAATGAAGCTACCTTGAAAGCCGGCCCTCTCCAGGGTGGCCATGAACCCCACACGGTTGCCTTCCAGCAAGTCCATGCCGGTGATATGAGCGCCATCGGCCAGCCGGCCCGCGAGCCTTTCGGTGAAATGTCCATAGCCGCACCCGAGCTCAAGCACCTTGACACAGTTCTTCAGGTCAAGACCGCCCAGGGCCACGTCACGGATATCGTTCTGGTTGGTGGAATAGTTAGTGATGACATCCCGGGTGAATTTATGATCAGGGACGACCTCGTAGGTCTTCCTGATGTCATCGTCTGAGAATAAGTTCTGTGTAATCATAGCCATACCAACCGTATCGACCATATCGTCATGAAATTCATAAACATTAACACTAAAAATACGGACAACCAGCATATGGTATTGTATATATAAAGTTACTCTGATGAAGAGGAGGTCTGCCCGGCATGCTCAATTTCACATTTCACAATCCCACCCGGATTCTTTTCGGCCAGGGACGCATCAAGGAGATCAACCGATATATCCCCCGCCAAGCCAAGGTGTTGATCACCTACGGCGGCGGCAGCGTCAAGCGCACCGGCGTCCTGGACGAGGTCAAAACCGCTCTTGATAGCTACGATGTAAGCGAGTTCGGCGGCATCGAGCCCAATCCCACCTATGAAACCTTGTTGCAAGGGGTCGAGCTGGCGCGCGCTCAAGACACCGATTTTCTGCTTGCCGTAGGCGGCGGCTCAGTGATCGACGGCACCAAGTTCATAGCCGCGGCCTGTCCTCACCCGGACGATCCCACGGAGATCCTGACGAGCTTCGGCCGGGCGATCAAGCAAGCCCTGCCCTTAGGGACCGTGTTGACGCTGCCGGCCAGCGGCTCGGAGATGAACGCCGGGGCCGTGATCACACGCCGCGTTGCAGGCGCCAAGCTGCCCTTTGCCAATCCCTTGCTGTTCCCCGTGTTCTCGGTGCTGGACCCCACCAAGACCTATACCCTGCCGTCCGGCCAGATCGGCAATGGCGTAGTGGACACCTATGTGCACGTCATGGAGCAGTACCTCACCTACCCAGCCCAGGCCAAGATTCAGGACCGCTTCGCCGAAGGCCTGCTCCTGACCCTGATCGAGGAAGGACCCAAGGCCTTGACCGAGCCCGAAAACTACGATGTGCGCGCCAACCTCATGTGGTGCGCCACCTTGGGTCTGAACGGGCTCATTGGGGCCGGCGTGCCCCAGGACTGGGCCACGCACATGGTCGGCCACGAGCTCACGGCCCTGTATGATCTGGACCACGGCAAGACCCTGGCCTGCGTATTGCCTGCCATGCTCACGGTCCGGGCCCAAGACAAACGCCTGAAGCTCCTGCAATATGCCGAGCGCGTCTGGGGCCTGGCCACCGGCGACGAAGAGACGCGCATCGAGGCCGCCATCGAAAAGACCCGGACCTTCTTCGAGCAGATGCAGGTGCCTACCCGCCTGAGCGCCTACGGCATCGGCACGGATTGCATCGTCCGCGTACAGGAACAGCTCACCGCGCACGGCATGGTCCACCTGGGCGAAAACCACGATGTAACCCCGCAACTGGTCGAGAAAGTCCTGGAGCTCTGCCTCTAAGGGGCTTCCCAACCATGAGATTCACCACCCCGGCGGGCATGGAAAAGGAGTCCGGTGCAATGGGATTGACCAACATCTCTCCATGGACTAATTACCATGGGAATTTGGTTTGACATGACCCTGATAATTTTATATAGAATGATCATTCAATATTAGATTGCCTATCCGGGCAAAGGAGTCAACATGGAGATAATGCAGAGCAAGCAACCTTTGGAAAAACACGAAACGGCCAAATCTCATAAGAAGAGCCAAGACGCCAATGCCGACAAGCTCAACGTGCTCAAGATTCAACGCACCTGTGTGCATGACGGCCCCGGAATTCGCACCACCGTTTTTTTCCAGGGCTGCGCCTTGCGCTGCCTGTGGTGCCAGAATCCGGAAGCGCTGTCCCTAAGCCCGGACCTGGCCCCTGATTCGAATTATACCATCAAGGATATCATGGACGTCGTTTTGCGGGATAAAGAGTATTATCATGCAACCGGCGGCGGCGTGACGCTCTCGGGCGGTGACCCGCTGCTCCAGGACCCGGACAGCCTGACAGGGCTCTTGAAGCTCCTGAAGGATGAGAACATCCAGGTTTCCGTGGAGACCTCCCTGCACGTACCGTGGGAACATGTGAAAAAAGCGGCCCCACACGTCGACCTGTTCCTCGTGGACCTGAAAGTGGTGGGAGATGAAGAGCTGCATAAGCGCTGCACCAAACAGGACGGCAAACTCATTCATGAGAATATCAGAAAACTTCTCGACGCTAAGGCGTCAATCAACTTCCGCATGGTGATCGTGCCGGGATACAATGACGGAGAAGACCGGATGAAGGCCGCCGCGGATTTCCTGAAATCCGTTGGCCATGACTCGATCGAGCTCTTGAAATACCATAACATGTACGAGGACAAGGCCAAGCGCCTTGGACTCATGACCGAGCCCTTGAACATCACCCATGAGCAGAGCCTGGCCGCCGTCAAGAGTGCGGTCGAAACACTTACGTCGCTGGGCATCAAGGCCGCCTGCTACGACCTGGATGCCGCCCGGCACAAGGCCGCCTTCACCCAGCGCGTGTACGACATCCAGAACGACATCCGGGGAAGCGGCCGCAGCCTGTGTTTCGAGGTCTCCCGGCTGAAAACGGATTATTACAAGCAGCACGGCTTTGACAAACCCAATCCGATCCACCGCTCCGAGCGCTTGGCGTACGTCCTGAACAACAAGAGCGTCATCGTCTATCCGCATGAGCTGCTGGTGGGCAACTTCACGGCCAAGCGCTGCGCCGGCCAGATCTGGGAAGAACACTACGGCGCGCTCTTCGCATCCATCCTCCACCAGATCCACCGTCAGAAGCCGGTGGCCTTCCAGTGCACCTGGAAAGAACGGATCAACTTCTTCTACCGCACGCTGCCCTTCTGGCTGGGTCATTGCCTGCTGATCAAGGTCAACGACTCGGTCAAGAAGTTCATGCTGACCATCGCGCGCGCCTCGGAGAACGTGGCCGGATTCAACAACAACATGGCCGCCATCGCGCACTTCACGGTCAATTACGAGCGCATGGTCAGGCTGGGCACCACCGGCATCATCAAAGAGATCGAGGAGATGCGCAAGGATAAACCTCAAAGCAGTCAGGACTTCTACCAGGGCGCCATCATCGCACTCAAGGCCCTGGAGGACTTTGCAGCCCGCTACGCTTCAGCCTTGACCAGACTCAGCAAAGAGGAAAAGGACCCGCAGCGCCGCCAGGAGCTGGAAAAGATGGCCGCCATCTGCCGCCATGTGCCGAAAAATCCGGCCCGTTCCTACCATGAAGCGCTCCAGAGCATGCTCTTCCTGCAGATCGGGCTGTGCATCGAGTCCTACGAGAACGCAGTTTCCCACGGACGCCTCGATCAGGTCCTGTATCCATACTATAAGCGTGACAAGGAAGCCGGCATCATCGATTACGAGCAGGCCAAGGAACTGCTGGCCCTGTTCATCCTCAAGATGGACGAAGCCATCCTGGTCAACGACGGCGACACCTACCTCAGGATCGGCAGGCTCTTCGAGACCATGTCCACCGACCAGGTCGTGACGGCCGGAGGGGTGGACCGAGACGGCCAGGACGCCACCAACGACCTCACCTACATGTTGCTCGATATCTGCGAACTGCAGCCCTACTCCGTCAACATGACGGCCCGCATCCACGAGGATAGCCCCCAGGAGTATCTGGACCGTCTGGCCGAGGTGTACATCAACGGCGCGCCCATGCCGGCTCTCTACAATGACACCGTCTACCTTGAAACCATGGCCAGGCATTACCCCACCACGCCCCTTGAGCATACGCGCAATTACGCCATCATCGGCTGCGTGGAGCCCAATGCCTCGGACGATCATTTCGGCAATACCGACTGTGCCAATGTAAACGTCACCCTGCCGTTCCTGCAGGCCCTTAAGGGTGAAGAGGATGATTTGTGGAACTTCGGCCTCATCGATCAGCTGGAGAAAATGACCACCAAATTCGTGGAGTACAACTGCCGCAGGGAAGACAAGGTCTCCAAATTCATCCTTTCAAAATACGCAGAAGCCCGGCAGAGCTTCAAGAGAAGGCGCGCCGCTAAGCCAAAGCCGCCCAAGAGCATGGACGAGCTGCTTAATCGCTATCAGGCGCGCCTGAATTTCCTGACCAACTCCATCCTGAGCGATCATCAGAAGATCGAGGCGGTGATCCGTGAACACTTCACCACCCCCCTGACCTCCACCCTCTTCCCGGGCTGTATCGCCAGCGGCAAAGACGCATGCGCCGGCGGAGCGACCATCAACAGTAGCGGCATCCAAGGCGTGGGCATCACGGATGTGGCGGACTCGCTGTTCGCTATTAACGAGGTAGTGTTCAAAAACAAGCAGTACTCGATCGACGAGGTCATCGAAGCCATCGACAGCGACTTCGAAGGCGAAAAAAATCAGCAGGTCAGGGCCACGTTGCTGGCGGTCCCCAAATTCGGACAGGACGACTCCCAAGAGGCTGTGGATTGGGTGAACAAGAGCCTGGAGATGTACTGCAACGCCTTGAAGTCGGTGCCGAACTGTACGCGCGGCGGCATCTATACCGCCGGTTACTATGCCCTGAACGTTAATGACGTGTACGGCAAGAAAACGCCCTCCCTGCCTTCAGGCAGGCTCAAAGGCGTTCCGCTGGCCAACAGCATAACGCCCCATTACGGCATGGAAACCTCGGATCTCTTATCATCCCTGAATGCCGTGGCCGGGGTGGATTTCGCCAGCTACGCCCCCAACGGCACCACGGTCACCTTCACGATCGATTCGGCCTTGTTCCAGGGCAAGCAGGGGGTCAGGAACCTCGCCGGCATCATCAGCACCTATTTCAAGAAAGGCGGCATGCAGTTCCAGCCCAATGTCATCGACCGGCAGATATTGCTGGACGCTTACGACCATCCGGAAAAATATCCACATCTCCTGGTGAGGGTCGCCGGATACTGCTCCTATTTCAATGATCTGTCCGACGATTTGAAGAAGATCATCATCAACCGCACCTGTTACTGCTAGATCGGAAAACCGCATAAGACACCCCCGGACCTCGCCCTGAGGGGTTCGGGGGTTTTGTGATCAGCTTTTCACCTTCGCCGAACTCTTTCTGCTCCGCGGTGCACTTGTTTTGGTTATAGACCGCTTCCGTGTGCCGGCCGATGGAGATCTGGAGTCGGCTTTCGCAGGCCCGGTCGGCGCGGATTCCTGGTCCGCATTGCTGCCGGGTATAAGTTCCTTCAGGGTATGAATGTTATCGAGAGCATCCTGGAGCTCGGCGATCAACCGGTCGCGTTCCGCCGCCATCCTGCGCTTCTCGGTGATATCCCGAATGATGCCCTGATAACCGATGATGCTGCCATCCTCGTGTTTCCAGACGCTGGAGGTGTACAGGCAGTCCATGGGGGTTCCATCCTTCCGGACCAGCCGCACCTCGTAATCGTGGACCGCTCCACACGATTCGATGGTCCGCTGGAAGGTCTCACGGTCTTGAGGCCGCTCATAGAGCCTGATGATATCCATGCCGATGATCTCGCCTCGGGCATAGCCCATGAGATCCACCATGGCCTGGTTGGCGTCGATAATGGTACCGTCGCGGGCGGTGGTATAAATGGCATCGTGCGAGTTCTCGAAGAGGCTGCGGTACCTGTTTTCGCTTTCGCTGAGCTGTTCTTCGGCCAGTCGGCGCGCGTAGACTCGGCTTATCCTCCCGGCGATAACCTTTAGAAGCTGATGTTCGTCAGGGTGAAAAGTCCGGTGTTCGTCGGCGTGCACCTCGAGCGTCCCAATGGGGCGACAGAGCGCCGAGAGCTCCAGCATCAGCGTCCAGGGCGTGGCTAAGAAGTCCTCGGATACATACGGCCGCCCGTCAAGGATGATCCGGACACCGGTACGATAGGTAAAGGCGCGCGGTATGGCCCCGGCAATATCCTGAATGATGTCGTCGAAGCCTGCCCCACGCTTCTCGATGGCGGAGGAAATCGCAAAGAAGCACTCGAGCTCGCGGTTCTTGCGGGCCAGTTCCTCAATCATGCTGTCGTGATTTGTCTGCTCGTCAATTCTCATGCGCCCTCTATAGATCAAATTATTTCGTTTTACCAGGGGCACATGGGAGTTGCTTTTTTTAAGCTTCTCTGCTTGGCCTGTATCTGCTAAAGATGTGCCGTATGCATCGGGATGATCAGGCTGTGACGGTGTATTCGAGCGAGCGCGGACGGATATGTCCAGGCTGCGGGCTCTCCATGAGCTTATGCAGCTGCAGGAAGTCCTCGGCCCTGCCGCGGGGTGACGGGGTAACGCGGGTGAGCCGTTCCACTAAGGGCCGCGGCGGCAAGTGCGTCACTTTGGTTACGGGCTTGCCGTTGGAAGAGGATAAGCTTGTCAAACTGGCCAAACACCTCAAGCACAGGTGCGGGGCGGGGGGCACGGTCAAGGACGGCGCGATCGAGATTCAAGGCGACCACCGCGATCCGATCGTGAGCGAGCTCAAGCGGCTTGGCTACCGGGTCAAGCAGGCGGGTGGCTGAAATGAGAATTCCGGCGGATGCCGGCGCCTTGCCAAACGTCTTGTACAAAGCCGCCAAGCGCGAGAAGATTGTGTTGACCATGGAGATCACCGGGCGCAACAGCTCCCTGACCAACCAATTAAAAGTCAGGCACTGAAGATGGACGGACGTATCCGCAACGACATCCGTATCGGTGAACGCGTAAAGATCGTGCTCAAGGCCGATCAACAAAGCGGCAAGCTCACCGAAGGCACGGTTCAGGAGATCCTTACAAAGTCCTCCGCTCACCCCAACGGTATCAAAGTCCGCCTCCTGGGAGGTCAGGTGGGCCGTGTTAAGGAGATCATCCGCTAGCGGAAAAGGAGGAAGGTTTAACTTTACCCGCCTTACTCACTTTAACCAAGAGCGGTTCTTGCCATTGCGTTGTTTATCCATGAAGGTGCTGGCGATGAACTCCTGATTCTCGCGGTCCAATTCAGAGAGCCGGTTCTGTTCGAGGCATCGGAAGGCCTCCTTGAGTTGCTGGTAGGCCTCCTCGAGCTGGCGGTTCTTTTCGCGTTCGGCATTGAGCATATCGCGCATGCGTCCGATCAGTTCGGCGTTTTCCGCCGACGAAGCAGCCTGAGCCTTGGCATCTTTCTCCTTGACCAGCATGGCGCAGCGCTCCTTGATGCGGGAGTACTCGAAGAGCAGCTTATCGGTGCGATCGCGCTCGCGGTCGTAGAGCTCTTTCATGTTCCGTACCAGGTCGTCCTTGAAGCCCTGCCCCTTGCCTTCCAGATCCTCGATACGCCAATCCATCTGCTGCTGGAGCATGTTCAGGCTTTGCTCAAGGTCGTCCAAGCGGCTTAAAAACTCATTGAACTGGCCCCCGGCATCCGCGCCCGCCGTTGACGGTGATTCCGCTGATAGTGGGGCGGCCGGCAACAAGTCCCTACCTTCACGATCCTCAATCGCCTGCTCCACTACCGGGGCATCGATGATCGCCATCTTTTCCGCGAAGCCGTATACCAGAGCGGCATCGCACAAAATGTTGATGGTGCGGGGCACACCGCGACTGGCGCGGTAGATCCGTTGCATGGCCGCCGGGGTGAAGATATCCGGCTTTCCACCCGCCTTTTCCAGCCGAAAGGCGATATAGGCGGCGGTTTCATCCCGCGAAAGGTGCGGTATATGAGAGCTCACCCCAATGCACTGGCTGAGCTGCGCCAGTTCGGGCCGTTTCAGACGCGCTCTCAATTCTGGCTGGCCTACCAGCATGATCTGCAGCAGGTGCTGATCGTCGCTCTGCAGGGAAGAGAGCCTGCGTACTTCCTCCAGGATTTCCAGCGTAAAGTTTTGTGCCTCGTCGACGATCAGGAGCGAGTACCCGCCCTGAGCGTAACGCGCGAGCAGGAAACGGTTCAGCGCTTCCAGGGCCTCCGACTTGCTCGGGCCGGGCGGCACGACCTCGAACTCGCTCAGGATCATGGTCAGTAATTGATCGGGCGAGACATTGGAGTCGAGGATTACGGCCGTCTTGACCGACGGCTCAAGCATGCTGAGCAGGTACCGGACGAGCGTGGTCTTGCCCGCACCGATCTCGCCGGTCAGGAGGATGAAGCCCGAACGCTCCCTCAGGACATATTCCAGATAGGTACGCGCATTTTCGTGTTTCGCGCTCAGGTATAGCGAGGAAGGGTCCGGCGTAAGTTGAAACGGCTTGGATGTGAATCCATAAAATTTTTCATACATATGCGATCCACCACGCGGGATTTCTGTGCACAAACTTTTTTATATTTATATGATATATTTTTGCTCTGCAACGCAAAAAATATAATGGGTTACCGGCCAAAAACAAGCTCCTTTCCAATTTTGATGGACCCTATTTACTCTTCCGCATAGCGGCCAGCTTGGCCTGCAGGGCGTCGATGCGCTGGTGGTTGTCCTCGGACCCGATATAAGAGCGGAAGAGCCATTCCTGCAGGCGCATGGCCTTGTCCAGGTCGGCGCTCAAAAGCATGTGCGTGAGCTGTTTGGTCTCCATGAGGCACTGCCGGTCGTAGGAGGCCATCTCGCGCGCTATCCCCCCCACCTCTTCCAGGAGCTTGCCGTCCGGGAAGAGGCGCGAGACATAGCCCATGCGCAGGGCCTCCTGGGCGTCCCAAATGCGGCCGGTCAGCGCGGATTCCATGGCGTTGCTCAAGCCGATGATGCGCCACAGGGGATCCATGGTGGGGTTTAAGGACAGCACGATCTCGCGCTGGCCAAACTTGGCGCGCTCGGAGGCGTAGCGGATATCGCACATCATGGTCAGGTCGAAGCCGCCGGCGATGGCCGGTCCGCCCACGGCACAGATAACCGGTTGCGAGCAGAAGAGCACGGCACGGTAGGCGCGGTGGAACATGGCGGTATAGGCCTCGTTGTTCAGCTTTTCCAGGGTGCGGATGTAGGTAAGATCGAAACCGGCCGAGAAGTATTTCTCGCCGCCGGTAAATACGACCACGTTGACGTCCGGGTTGTTCGAAAGATCGGTGAAAACGGCCTCGACCTCCTCCAGCACCTTGGGCGCCAGGGAGTTGCCCTTGTCCGGCCGGTGAATGGTGACCGTGGCTACCTTTTCCGCGATTACAACCAACAGATATTGGTACTCCATAATCAGTTCCTCCTGATGAGAGATGGATGAAAGGGTAAGGGTAAAAAATGAAAGGTACAAGCAAAATCCATTGATAGTCTACTAATCCCACGCCATGGATGCATCTGGGGCATCTTCTCGCCTTTCACCTCCTCAACGATCCTTTTCCTTTGCCCGTAAGCTCTCACCCGTTACCAGCTCTTAATGAATTCCTCCCCGGCCTCTTTGCCCAGCCGGTAGTCGGCCTGGATTTTATCCAGCCCGGCGGAGATGCGCGAGGTGCCCAGGCTGGGTGGCGGGGCGATCTGGAGGACGACCGTACCGGCCGGAGGGTTGCGGATAAACTCCACGGCCCGCTCATAGACCCGGTGCAGTTCCTGGATCCTGGCACGCAGGGCCGGATAGCGGCGCAGGAACAGGGCCGCCACGCAGCCGTCAAGGAAGCTCCCCTTGCCGCGATCGACCGGCCGCGTGCGGATGACCACGATCCGGCCGGAGCCCCGGCGATAGGCCTCCTCGACCGGGATAGGGTCGGCCACCCCGCCGTCGGTGACCAAGCGGCCATGAAGGGGCACGAAGCGGCGATACAGCACCGGCAGAGCGCTCGAGGCCAGGAGATATTCGGAAAGGGTCTCGGCCGTGGGCCTCAGGTAAAGCGCTGAGGCCGTGGCCACCTCGGTGACCCCCACCAGGAACTCCCTGTCCGGATTGCCGGTGGCGGCGAGAGCATCCAGCGGGTCATGGACCGCAGCATAGTCCCACAGCCAGTCCAGGTCCATGAAGTGTCCGCCGGCCAGGAATCGCCTGGGGTTGATGAATTCAGCGCCGCGCATCGGGCCGGTGATCAGGCGGTAGACGCGCTGATACTGGCCCGACAGGTAGGATGCCAACGTACAGGCGCCTGAAGAGACGCCGATGCACAGGTCAAAGGGATTGTAGCCCGCGGCCAGAAAGGCATCGCACACGCCGGCGGTAAAGATGCCCCGCATGCCCCCGCCTTCCACCACCAGTGCCGTGCGCGCCCGCGCCATGTTTGTCTCTTTATTAAGAATCATCTCCCGATCGTCTATCACACTTTCTAGACGATCGCATACGCAAAGCATGGATACCTGAGCCAAGCGTATCGTTCAATAGCCGGTGCGGGGATGGTTGCATGAAGAATGCAACCATTTTGTGCGCCGCACAATTTATGCTTGACTTGTGCGGTGCACAAAGATATATGAGCCGTCCATGAGCAAACTGCGACGCATCAAAAAATACAAGAACCGGCTGATGTACGACACCGCGACATCCAAGCTGATCACGCTGAAGCAACTGGCCGAGATGCTGCGGGAGAACTGCAATGTCCGCATCGAAGACAATGAATCCGGCAAGGACATCACGCGCATGACCATCCTGCAGATGCTGCTCGACCTCGAGAAATCCGGCAAAGGCATGCGCAATCTCCTGCCCGACCTCGTGGCCTCGCTCTTCAACCTGCCTCGGCTGGACCTGCTCACGGTGCTCAAAGACCTGGTCCGGAAAAATAAACGCGACCAGCAGCTGGGACGGGCCTGGGCCAAAAAATTGATCCATGAAACCTCGCTGGCCTCATTGATCCCGCTGGACAAGGAAAAGCGGATCGTGGAGGAGATCGCGGACCAGCTTGACGACCTCTATGATACCATCCTGGAGGCCCTGGAGCAGGCCGTTCAGGAACGCGGCTCGGTCTTCAATCATCTCTTCGATCCCGCAAGCGACGCAACCACGACTTCCACCTCAGAAAAGGAGTGACGATGAACAAACTTGCTGAACTGGTCACCGGCTTCCCGCGCACGATCCTGATCGTCGCCGTGCTCCTGGCGGCCATCGCCGGCCTCGGAGCCATCAAGACGCCCATCAACTATGACATCTTTTCCTACATGCCCAAGAATGTCGAGTCCATCGAAGGGCAGCTCATCATGACCGAGCAGTTCAAAACCGCGGACACGGGCTTCGTGATGCTCAAGACCAAGAATACGGCCGAGATCCTCAAAGTCAAGGACGACCTGGCCGCCATCGAAGGGGTCGCGAGCGTGAACTGGATAAGCGACATCGTGGACCCATCCGTGCCGGATGTGTTCATCCCCCAGGAACTGATCACCATGTTCAAGAACGGCGACCATGCCCTGTTGCATATCTCGTTCACCGACAAGGCGGCTTCCGAACAGACTCAGGCCTCCGTCGCCGCCATCAAGGCCTATCTCAAAAACGGCCAGGCCTTCACCGGCATGCCGGTCTTCCTCTATGAACTGCGCGAACTGGTCAAGACGCAGGAGGTCAAATCGGTCGTGACGGCCGTGGTCCTTTCGACCCTGGTGACCGCCGTGGCCACGGGCTCGGTGGCCATACCCATCCTGTTCCTGATCGCCATGGGCTTCGGCATCATCTGCAACATGGGCACCAACTACTTCCTGGGCGAAATATCCTACATCACCAAGGCCACGGCGGCCGTGATCCAGCTGGGCGTGACCATCGACTTCTCCATCTTCCTCATGCACCGCTTCCGCGAGGAGACCCACCATACCGACGACAAGCGCGCGGCCATGATCAAGGCCATGCAGCGCACGGCCGGCGCCATCATCCCCTGCGCACTGGTGACTATGGCCGGCTTCCTGGCCCTGACCACCATGCGCATCAAGCTGGGGGGCGACATGGGCATCGTCATGACCAAGGGCGTGTTCTTCGGCCTGGTCAGCACCATGATCATCCTGCCGGCCCTGACGCTGGTTTTCGAGCGCTTCAGCGCCATCCGGGACGTCAAGGGCCTGATCAAACCCATGACCCACGCCTCCGAGCGCCTGGTCAAGTACCCCGTGGTCCTGACCTTGATCTTCGTGACCCTGTTCATCCCCACCGTCTATATCCGGCAGCATTCAAACCTGTCCTACAGCATCCAGGACATCCTGCCGCAGAACCTCAAGGCCTTGCAGGCGGTGCTCGAAATCCAGGACGCCATGGGATCGATCGAGATGGTCAATATCCTGTTCCCGGAAAAAACCCCGCGCTGGGCTCAGAAACAGGTCCTGGACGATATCGCCAAACAGCCGGGCGTGATCCAGACCATCGCCCTGGAAAGCCTGGTGGACCCCACGGTCCCGACCTCGTTCATCCCGGAGCAGGTCATGACGCGTTTCACCAAGGGCGGCTATACCCTGGCCATGGTCAGGATCAATGCCCTGGTCGGTTCGAATGAAGGCAATGCCCTGGTCGCCAAGATCCGCTCCATCCTGTCCGAACACCACATCGCCGGGTCGTACGTCACGGGCAACGCGCCCATCTCAAAGGATATGACCGACCTGTCGGCTACCGACCTGGTCAAGGTGGACATCAGCGGCGTGATCAGCATATTGCTGATCGTCACCATCGTGTTCGCCTCGTTTTCCATCCCGGTGGTCCTGGTGGCCGGCATCCTCCTAGCCATCTTCATCAATGTCTCGATTCCCTACCTGTTCGGGCATTCGATCCCGTACATCACCTTCTCGTCCATAACGGCCATCCAGCTCGGCACCTGCGTCAACTACGCCATCTTTCTCATGACGCGCTACCGGGAAGAGCGTCGGACACATCCCGCCCGGCAAGCCATGATCTTGAGCTGGGTGGGCACGGCGCCGGCCATCATCACCTCAGGCCTGTGCCTCTTCAGCGCCACCATCGGTCTGGTCTTTATCAGCGACGTCAGCATGATCCGATCGCTCTCGCTCATGATCGGCCGCGGCGCCATGCTGGCGGTCGGGGTCATCCTGATCCTGCTGCCGGGCGTGATCCTGACCTTCGACAAAATCATCATCGCCACCAGCTACGGCTGGAGAAAAGCTATAAAGGAGTAAGTACGCCATGAAAAAATTCATCTTCGCCCTGCTCATCTTCCTGACGATCGGCATCAGCGCCCACGCCCAGACCCTGTCCCGCAACGAGACGGTCTACGTAACCCTTGACCCCTCAGGCAAACCGCAGAAGACCGAGGTGGTCACCTGGCTGCGCACGGACGGCAAGGGCCCCGCACAGGACGCCGCGGTTCTCAAGGACGTCAGGAATATCCGTGGGTTGGAAACCCCTACCCTTTCACCGAACGGCAAACTGATCTTTACCGCGCCGGCCAAGGATATCTTCTACAGCGGCACCACCACCAAGAACCTGCCGGTGACGGTCGACATCCAGTACCGCCTGAACGGCCAAGCGGTCAAACGCGAGGAGCTGAGCGGAAAGAGCGGCAAACTGGAGATCGTAATGCACCTCAAGAACCAGGCCAAAGTCCGCCGACAGTTCACCTATAAGGAAGTCGGCACCGGCAAGCCCAAGGTCGCCAGCGAAGAAATTCCGGTGCCCTTCATCGTCATGGTGAGCACGGATCTGGATATCGATCAGTTCAACAACGTCGTTGCCCCGGAAGGCGCCTTCGCCGTGGTGGGCCGCACCATGAAGATGAACTGGGTGCTCTTCCCTTACCCGGAAACGACCATCAAGCTTTCCTCCGACATCAATAAGGCCAAGATGCCTTCGATCCTGTTCACCGCCATCCCCAAGTTCCCGCCCCTGCCGGAGATCGATGTCGAGTCCAAACTGAATAAGATCTATGGCGGCGTGGACACGGTCGGCGGCTACCTGGTCAAGCTCGAAGACGGCGCCCAGCAGCTCAACAGCGGCCAGAAGCAGATGCTCTCCGCCCTGGAGCAGGTGAACGACGGCACCGGCAAGCTCATCCTGGCCTCCAACGCCCAGATCGAGATCACGGGCGGCGCCATCAAGATCAATGAAGGCCTGGCGGAAAAGATCACCCCCCTGACCAAGATCCCGCTGGTTTCCGGCAAGGCCGGCGAGGCCAAGCACTACCTCGACATCCAGAGACAGCTGCTCGAACTCGCCTCACAGGGCGGACCGTTTTCGGACGAGATCCTGGCGTTTTTGAAGGAACAGGGCAAGGAGGCCCCGCCGGTCAAGGAGTTCCCGGGCATCAAGGTCACGACCGAGGGCATCACCAAGCTGCATGACGGCTCGAAGCAGATGATCGACGGCGCCAAAAAGCTCGATGACGGATCGGCGCAGCTGGCGAAATACCTGGGTCAGGTCAAAAAAGAGGGCACGGATGCCATCAAAGCGGGCATCATCAGCGGCGCCGACCCGCTGGTGCGCAAACTGGCATCGCTGGAAACCGCCAAGCAGCTGGCCCGGGACTATGACCGCTATGCCGGAAAACCGAGCGCGGTCAAGAGCTCGGTCGAGTTCATCATGAAAACCCCTGACTGATCGAATGCATCACCGACCTTTTCCCTTGACCCGGTCGAGAACTTCCGACCACACCTTGTCCGTGGGCGCCCCGGCATCCTTCAAAGCGCCCACGGACGGCATGCATCTTTTTCCTTGACAGGGGGATATTTGTCGCGTAGGGGTGATCCCTAATCTGAGATGCGAGAATATCCAACTGATCAAAAATCCCGGCAAGCAATCCGCAATTCTTCTTCGGTGCATGGTATGCCTCGTTTTTCAGAAATACGAAAGAGGCCTCTTTCTCTTTGCCGGGAAAGTGGCTGATAAAAAAGGGGTTTTCAATGGCAAAAGGAACAGTGAAGTGGTTTAACGAGCAGAAGGGTTTTGGTTTCATCACCGAAGACGGCGGCAAGGATGTTTTCGTGCATTTCTCCTCCATCAAGCAGGAAGGCTTCAAGTCCCTCCAGGAAGGCGACCGGGTAACGTTCGATGTTACGCAGGGTCCCAAGGGTCCTCAGGCTTCCAATGTCATGAAGTCCTAATTAGGACGCAACATGGGGGGCGGGAACGAACCGCCCCCCTCACCATCTTAAAAGCATACCGCATCTTTGTCTAAAGAGAATGGTGCGTATTGGCTGTAAAAGAACGCCGGCGGACGCAATGAAACGGCCGGCGCAATTCGGGCACAAGGAAAAAGTCCATGGCGAATAAATCACGACACACGTTCAAAAAGAACGAACGGGAGAAAGACCGGCGCCAAAAACGCATGCAGAAAGAGGCCCGCAAGGAAGAAGCCAAGAAAATGAAGGCCGAAACCGGTCCCTATACCGGCGAAGGCGATCCGGATATCGCCGGCATCGTACCCGGCCCGCAACCGCGCCAGGAAGAAGGGTAAGAAGAAAGAATCCAGAATTCAGGAGTCAGAATAAGATCCTGAGGCAAAATTCTAAGGCACGATACCTGTTTCTTCGCGCCATCCCGCATTACGCTCCCGGCCTACTGACTTCATATTTTTTAGTCTTTCATTCTTACTTCTTACTCCTGACTTCCGACTGCCGTTTCAATCATCTTTTTTATTCCACCTTCTGACTCCTGGCTCCTGATTTCTGACTCCTGCATTATCCCCCCCCATCCTCCCGCTCGGCATTCAACAGCGCACAAACCTGCAGCGGATCGATAAAGGCCCCATGATGCTCAAGGTGCTCGCGATACTCGACCAGCCGGGCAAGAACGCGCACGGCCTTGGACGAGGTGGTATAGGGGTAGGATACGCCCTTGATGACCTGGGGGAATTCCATAAAAGTGGTCGAAATGATCGGCTTTTTGTAGGTCTTCATGAAGTGCGCCAGCAGCGCGGCGATCATGTCGTCCAGGAGTTCGATGATCCTGGGCAGGGCTCGCTGACCCTCATGCGCCATCCCGACAAAGGCCGTGATCATATCCGCCATGGTGGCGCGGATCTGAGGCCCTGAGAGTAAGGTCTCCATGAAGCGCATAATGGTCTGGGTATCAGACCCGAAGAACTGAGCCACGAAGGGCAGCAACGGTTCGGCCATGCGTTCGAACAGGGCCGTGTCTCCTGTCTGCAAAGCCGCCACGAAAGCGCCGGCGATTTCTTCCATCCCGGCCAGACCGGCGAGCATCTCCGGTATGCGATGGATAAAGGTCTGCGTGCCCTTGGCCTTGTCCATGATATTCCCGAACCCGGCCAGGCTGCCGAAACCCATGAAGATCAGCGCATCGATCCCGGAGAGTTCCAGGATGATCTTGGGCGCCAGGTAGTAGCCGATGAAGTTGCGGTCGCCGGCTGGATCGACCGGATTGCCGTGGCTCCAGCGCGGCGGAAAGATGGCGCTGAAGGCCGTGATGGTATCTTCGGGGAGATCGGGCACCTCCAGCCCCTCGCGGGCGCAGTCCTCGGTGCAGATCACGCCGTAGCTGCCGCCGCCCGTGATGATGCCGACATTGCGACCCTTTGGCAGGGGCTGGGTCAGAAAGCCGATGGCCGCATCAAGGAGTTCCTCGGGCGAATCCACGCGAAGGACGCCGGCCTTTTTCATGGCCTTGTCGAAGATCTCGTCGCTGCCGGCCAGCGACCCGGAATGCGACCGGATGGCCTTGGCCACGGCCTCGGAACGCCCCGGCTTGTAGACGATCACCGGTTTTTGAAGCGTCACTTGAGAGGCCTTTTCCAGGAAGCGCTGCCCGTCGGCCAGGCCTTCGATATAGGCCAGGATGACCTTGACGCCGTCATCGGCCCCGAAATATTCGATATAGTCTTCGAGCTGGATATCGGCCGCCGGACCGCAGCTGACATAATGCCTGAACCCCAGGCCGCGGCCATAGGCCGAGATCACGACCGATCCGCCTACGTTCCCGCCCTGGGTGACGAAGGCCGCCGGACCGTCCATGGACGGCAGGGCGAACATATAGGCCGAGAGACCGGCCGGGGCGCTCCACATGCCCATGCAGTTAGGCCCCACGAAGCGCAATTCACCCTTGCGGGCGATCCTGAGCACCTCGTCCTCCAGAAGGCGGCCTTGCTCACCGGTCTCACGAAATCCAGCCGAGATGATCACGCCGGCCTTGATACCCTTGGCCACGCATTCCTCCATGGCAGAGGGCACCTTGGGCGCCGGGATGACGAACACCGCCAGATCGATCGCCTCCGGGACATCCGCCACGCTCTTGTAGGCCGTGCGGCCCAGCACCTCGGCTTCGCGTGGATTGATGGGATAGACCGGGCCCTGAAAATGGTTGAGCAGGCTTGCGAAGGTGGAATTGCCCCACTTGTTCCAGTTGTTGCTGGCGCCGATGACCGCCACGCTCTTTGGGTTGAACAAGGGATTCAAAGCCTCGAAGATTTCCCCCATGACATACCCTCCACTCCATTGAATGCTTACCTAGCTACATGAATCTTGAATGAATGTGAAGACGGCATTGTGCCTGTTTACCAATATTTGACGAAAGGGATGGCATTTTCCGACCCTGATCTGTAAGATATATCCATGTATACGCCGAGCACAGTCAACGCCGCCGCTGAAGATGCCCGCGGCAGGAGGAGTCCATGCGCATCTGGACGCTTGGTCCCCGCTATCTCGACCCCCAGGGGCTGACGGCCCTATGGCGCGAGGGGCTGCTGGCCCTCAAGGTCCTCAAGGGTGAAACCCGGGGCTACCGCCACCATCCGCAGTTAATCCGTTTCCGCGCCTGCCCCGATCCGGTGGCCGCCATCGCGGCCTACCTGCACGGGGTATATGCCGAGGCGTGCAAGCGCGGATACCGTTTCAATGCCGCCAAGCTGCCCGGCAGGCAGGCCGTGGCCTTGATCGAGGAGACCGAGGGGCAGCTTGACTATGAGTGGGAACTCCTCAGGCGCAAGCTCGCCCAGCGTAGTCCACATCTGTACAGCGAGCTTTCACGTATCACCGCCCCTCAACCCCACCCCCTGTTCAGGATCGTGCCGGGAGCCGTGCGCGACTGGGAGAAACGTTAACGCATCGAATGTTTTCCGCCAAGCCCAAGTATGCTATAAAGTGATTTTGATCTTACAGACATGAAATGGAATAACCATGCAAAAGGCGGTCGTGATTACCGATAGAGCCCTGTGCGTGCTGGCCGCAACACCATCGGCCGCGGCCCTTTCTCCCAAAGGAGCCATCCCGGTGGGCGACCGGCTTACCAGGCATTTCGCCCACCTGGACGAGATCCTGGCCGCCGAAAACCCGGCTCCGGGCGACAAGGCCATCCCCTTGCGGGCATCGAAGTTAGCGGTGCGGATCCTGGCCGCCGGGGAGTACCTGACCTTCGAGTTTCTCGAACCGGAAGATGAAGTCGACGAGGCGGAGAAACTAAGACGCAAGGTCGCCATTTTGGAGCAGGTCATCGATGAGGCTCCCATCGGCATCATGTTCGTTGACCAGGACGAAAGCATCACCACCTTCAACAAACAGCAGGAGCTCAACTCGCGCGTGCCCCGTGAACAGGTGCTTGGGCAGAAGCTGGGTGCGATCTTCGACAAGGCCTATAAAAAGAAACCGGTCATGCGCGCCCACCATGATTTTCTCCATGGCCAGCTGCGCCATACCTGGGTACGGTTCGATCACTACCTGCCCCAGTTCTATAATAAGGAGATGACCTTCAGGATCACCGGCTTTCCCCTGGGGGAGGGCCATGGGGCCGCCATCTTCTCCGAGATCGAACAGGACCTGTACCGCGAGATGCGTAAGGCCGAGAAGCGCGGTGAAGAACTCCGCAAGTCGCGCCAGTACTTATCAGCCCTGCTGGACGCCTCGCCCAACCTGGTCATCTCGGTCGATGCCGAACGCCGGGTCTTGAGCTACAACCGCACGGCCGAGCTGGCGCTGGGCTACCCCGCCTCGCAGGTCATGCATACACCCGTGGACCGGTTCTTCCCTGATGACGAGATCCCGTCCCTGCAAGAAGCCATCACCTCGCCTGGCCAATGGTACGGCACCTTTCACCTGATCCGCTGGGATAACTCCACCATCCTGATCGAGCTGACCGCCACCAAGATCAAGAACAGCCGCTCCGGCCGGGAAATAGCCACGCTCCTGTTGGCCAAGGATATCGAAGAGACCAATAAGCTCAGACAGAACCTGATTCAATCCCAGAAGATGAGCTTCTTAGGCCAGATCATGGGCGGCCTGGCGCACCAGCTCAACAACCCTCTGGTGGGGGTAGTCAATATCGCCGAGATGCTGCTCACCACCCTGGCGGAAGATGATCCCAGCTACGCACATATCAGGATGATCAAGGAGGCCGGCGAGACCTGCCGCGACATTATCTCCCGGCTGCTCAAATTTTCGCGCCGCACGGATAAGAACATGCCGGTCATCCTGGATATCCGCGACGTGCTCGAAGCCAGCCTCGATCTTATCTCCCGCCACGATCTCTTCAAGGGCGTGACCTTGAAAAAACATCTGCTCGAGACCCCGCTTATCCACGGCGATGCGGTGCTGCTCCAGCAGGCCTTCATGAACATACTTTTCAACGCGGCCCAGGCAACGCCGGCCGGCGGCACCATTACGGTTACGAGCACCTTCCGGGGAGCGGCCAACTGGGAGGTGGAGGTCATCATCGCCGATACCGGGGTTGGAATCCACGAGGAAGACATTCCCAAGATCTTCGACCCGTTTTTTACGACCAAGGCCACGGACAAGGGCACCGGCCTGGGCTTGAGCCTGGCCTATTGGATCATCAAGGACCACGGCGGCCGCATCACGGCCGCAAGCGTGGTGGGCCAGGGCACCAGCCTGCACGTCTTCCTGCCGGTCATCCGCTACTGAAGGTGAATATGGACGCACCCAGAGTACTCATCGCCGATGACGAAGAATATGTGCGCGCCTTTTTCAAAGGCATCCTCACCCCTGAGGGCTATGCGCTCACGTTCGCGCACGACGGACGCCAAGCCCTGGAGAGCTGGTCGCAGCATGATTTCGATCTAATCATCATGGATATCCGCATGCCACATTTCACCGGTCTGGAGATCCTGGAGAAGATCAGGACCCAGGACCACCACACCATGATCATCATGATCTCGGCCATCAGCGATATCGATGCCGTGATCGAGGCCATGCGCTTAGGCGCCAACGATTTCTTCGCCAAACCCTTCACCTCAATCGACAAGATCAAGATCGACATCCGCAACTGCCTGGAACGTGCGCACCTGTTGAGGGAGAACGAGGATCTCAAGTCCCAGGTCGATCTGAAAGACGCCCACAAACATCTGGTCTATGCCAGCAAGGCCATGGAGGATGTCATCGAGACGGCCGGCCGCGCCGCTCACTTCGACAGCCCGGTTCTGATCCAAGGCGAATCGGGCACGGGCAAGGAGCTGGTGGCACGCTTCATCCATCAGGCCAGCTCCCGTAAAAACAAGCCCTTCCTGGCGATCAACTGCGGGGCCATCCCCGAGACCTTGCTGGAACCCACTCTCTTCGGCTATGAGAAGGGCGCCTTTACCGGGGCGCACCGCACCACCACGGGATATTTCGAGGCCGTGGCCGGCGGCACGGTCTTCTTGGACGAGATCAGCGAGACCTCACCCTCCTTCCAGATCAAACTGCTGCGCGTACTGCAGGAAGGCGAGGTCATGCGCGTCGGCGGCCACAAGGTGACTAAGGTGGACTTCCGGCTTATTTCGGCCACCAACAAGAATGTCCAGGCTTTGGTGAGAAGCGGCGCCTTTCGCAAAGACCTCTTCTACCGCATCCATGTTGTCGGCATCGAAATCCCCCCTTTACGGCACCGTATCGAAGACATACCACTGCTCATCCAGCACTTCATGGGGCGCTTGATCCGGAAAAACAAGCTCAAGCCACGCCAATTTTCTCCCGCGTTGATAGATTACCTGACCAGGCTGCCCTGGGAAGGCAATGTGCGCGAACTCGAGAACCTGGTGGAACGTCTCCTGGTGGTATCGTCCTCCAAGGTCATCGGCCTGGAGAACCTGCCTCCGGAATTGCAGAATCACGCCGCCGCATCCACGAGTGTTCCAAGCCTGGCATATGAAGAAGCCAAGGAGTCCTTTGAACGCACCTTCCTGGAAAAACTCCTCGCGCGCACCAAGGGCGATCTCAAGGAGGCCGCCCGGATCTCGGGGCTGGATCTCTCCAGCCTGTACCGCAAGAAGAACCGCTATCGAGCCTGATTTTTGCATTTGCGCCAAAACCTTTGCACCATTGCAAAGCTTGCATCCCGGGGCACCTTTTCCAAGACCATAAAACAGCCCCAATACACGCCGAAATTCGATCATCAGGTTACCCCCCATAAAACCAGGCGCGGATGAATCCTTAGGGCGCATTGGCATTTGTGCAAACCGATCAGAAAACGTCCACCCGCCCATGATTCATTCAACATGCTTAATTCACAACTCAATTTAGTTATTCGCCAAAGCTGGCACACCCCTTGCTCATATTGTCAGACATAAGATTGAGATTGGGATCACGATTGAAATCACATTACCTTTAGGAGGTTGCATGCCCGTATTTAAAGATACTACATTCCTCTATGACTCATTGGGAGGCTTCTGGAAGGAACTGGCGACCAGAGATGATTTCAAAAATGCTACCGCCAAGGCGGGACTGGTGATCAAATTCGACATCACCGAACCTGACGCCTCTATCTGGATCACCCCCACCGGGATCTGCCTCGGCAGTCAGGATATCAAACCGGACATCACCATGAGCCTGACCGCCGACACCTGCCATGCCTTCTGGAAAAAGGACTTGAGCCTGCCGGTCGCGTTGGCCAAGAAAAAAATCAAGGCCAAGGGCAATATCGCCAAGGTCCTCAAGCTCCTGCCGGTCATCATGCCGGCTTTCGACATGTACCCGCAATACATGGCAAAGTATAATCTTTAACCTATTAGCAAGTCACTATTCTGCAAGGAGATTATGCATGGACTCTACCTTTGTATCCGGACTCTTTTCTTATGAGATCGAAGCCCAGTACGAAAAACAACCCGACTTCCCGATCATCACCTTTGACAATGGCGATTACCCCAGCGAGGTCGTGACCTACGCCGATATCTTTACCCAGGGGTGTAAACTTGCCGCGGCGCTGAAACAAGCCGGCATCGGCAAAGGCGACCGCTTCAGCCTGGTCATGAAAAATCACCCCGAGTTTCTGTATGCCATGATGGCCGCTTCGCTCACTGGCGCGGTCGTTGTACCCATCGATCCGCGCTCCAAAGGCAGTAAGTTGAGCTACCAGATCAAAGACTCGGGCACCAAGGGCATCATCTTCACCAACGAATACGCCTCCGAGGTCGCCCAGTCGCTCTCCGAGCTCAAGGATGTCAAGGCCCTGGGCGTGATCTACAAACCGGGCTTCGATAAAAACAGGCATCCCGAATATCCTGACCTGGCCGAGATCCTTTCCCGGCCGGCCGGCTCCATCCCGGACGGGCGTAACGTCGATCCGGCCAGCGCCTTCCAGATCATCTATACCTCCGGAACCACCGGCGACCCCAAGGGCGTGGTCCTGAAAGCCAACCGCATGGCCATGTACAAACTCCTGGCCCAGTTCGTATGGCAGTACGCCGCGGACGATGTGCTCTACACCGGCCTGTCCTTATCACACGGCAACGCCCAGGCCGTCACCATGACGCCGTCCTTGATGCTGGGCGTACGTGCCGTGATCAGCCGTTCGTTCACCAAGAGCCGGCTCTGGGATGTGTGCCGCAAGCACGGCGCCACCACGTTTTCGCTCTTAGGCGGTATGATGATGGGCATCTACAGTGAACCGCGCAAACCCAATGACGCCGATAATCCGGTGCGCAAGGTGATCAGCGCCGGAACACCCATCGCCATCTGGCAGGACTTCGAGCAGCGCTTCGGGGTCAAGATCCATGAATGGTACGGGGCCGTGGAGGGCGGTTTCGCGCATAACGCCCCCGGTGTGGGTCCCCTGGGCTCCTTCGGCAAACCCTTGGAAGGCATCATGGAGATGAAGGTCGTGCGCGAGGACGACAGTGAGTGCGCGCCGGGCGAGATCGGCGAGCTCGTCAGCCGGCTGGTGGGCGCCAAGGAAGAAGTGGAATACCACGGCAAGAGCGACGCCTCGGCGGCCAAAACCCGCGGCGGCTGGCTCAGATCCGGCGACATGTGCCACACCGATGAGAACGGCTGGCTCTTTTTCGATTTCCGCAAGGGCGGGGGCTTAAGGCGCCACGGCGACTTCATTCTGCCCGAATACGTGGAAAAGGCCCTGGCCGATCTGCCCGAGGTCAGCGACGTATGCGTGTATGGCATCCCCTCCCAGGCAGGCGCACCGGGCGAGAGCGATATCGTGGCCGCCATCGTTCCCGCGACGGGCAAAGAGGTCAATCCCGGCTATATCTTCAAAACCCTCAAGAGTAGTCTCGAGACCAACTCCATCCCCTCATTCCTCCAGGTGGTCTCTGAGATCCCCAAGAGCGCCTCGGAGAAAAACCTCGACCGTCTCTTAAGGGATGACTTCACGCCCACGGCGGCCAATGTCTACACCTTCGCCGACTATCGCTGATACAAACAAAGGAGAAGATCATGTCATCCTATGCCTATGATTATTCCGATCTCAATACCGCCGCGCTCGAGCTGACCTCGGACCACGAGGAGCTCAAGACTTCATTGCGCAGATTCGCCATGGAAAACCTGCGCCCGGCCGCCATCGAGCTGGACAAGATGAAGCCCGAAGACGTGATCAAGGAAGGATCCCTTTACTGGCAGAACATGCGCAAGATGCACGAGCTCGGCTATCATACCCTCTTCGTACCCGAGGAATACGGCGGCATCGGGCTCGATCCGGTGAGTATCCACATCTTCATGGAGGAGCTTTCCTACGCCAGCATGGGTTTCGCGGTGGCCGCGGGCGTGGATTGCTTCCCCTCGTTCATGGCCAACCTGACCATGAGCGATCACCCCGAGCTGGAACACAGCATCATCCGCCCCTTCGTCAATGATGTTGAATGCCGCAACACGGCCTGCTGGGCCATCACCGAGCCGGCGCACGGTTCCGACATCCTCATGGCCGGCACGCCCTATTTTCACAACCCCAATATCAGCCACCAGGTGGTGGGTAAGAAGGTGGGCAAGAACTATATCATCAATGGCCAGAAGTCGGCCTGGGTCTCCTGCGGCCCTACGGCCAGCAAGGCGGCCCTCTTCTTCGGCGTCGACCCGTCGCAGGGCATGTCCGGAGGGGTCATCGCCATCGTGGACCTCATGCAGGAAGGCGTCTCGCGCGGCAAACCGCTCGACAAATTGGGTCAACGCGAGCTGCCGCAGGGCGAAATCTATTTCGATGACGCCGTGGTTCCGGAGGATTACGTGCTCTGTGATTCCGAGGCCTATGAAGAGATGAGCTCATTGATCCTGGGCGTGGCCAATGCCGGCATGGCGACCTATGCCCTGGGCGCCGGGCGCGCGGCCTTCGAGGAAACCCTGACCTATTCCCGCGAGCGCATCCAGGGCGGGCGTCCGCTGTGCGACCACCAGGCCGTGCAGTACAAGCTGGCCAATATGTTCATCGGCGTGGAGGCCGCGCGCCAGATGTCGCGCTCGGTCATGAACTTCAACCTCACCTGCTTCCCACCGCGCACCGAGTACTCTATCGCCTCCAAGGTTTTCTGCACCAAGACGGCCTTCGACGTGGTCAATGACGGTGTCCAGATCCATGGAGGCTACGGTCTGTCCAAGGAATACTTCATCGAAAAGCTCTTCCGCGACATCCGCGCCGGCATGATCGAGGACGGCTCCAACGACAGCCTGACCATCGCCATCGCCAACCATATCCTCTTCGGGGATACGCCATACTAAAAGACATAAGGGAGAATTTAAGATGAATGATGTTTTTGTCATCGGCGTCGGCATGATACGCTTCAACAAGTATCCCGACAAAACCGTGCGCGGCATGGGCGTGGAGGCGACGAATCTCGCGCTCAAAGATGCCGGTCTTTCCAAGGAAGACATCCAGGCGGCCTATATCTCCAACACCTTCTGGGGCATGTATGCCAACCAGCATTCCATCCGCGGCGAGATAATTCTGAGAGACATGGGCATTGACGGCATCCCGATCGTCAACTGCGAAAACGCCTGCGCGGGCGCTTCCACGGCCATGCACCTTGGGATCAACGCCATCAAGGCCGGCATGTGCGACGTGATCCTGGCCATGGGCACGGAAAAAATCACGCATGAGAACAAGGCCCTGTCCTTAGGTGCCTATGCCTCCTGCATGGACGTGGAAAACCTCGAGAAGGCCCTTTACCTGTTCGAGTCGGTCAGCAAGACCATCAACATCGAGATCCCGCCGGGAGAAACCCCGCCCGGGGAAGGCCGCAGCATCTTCATGGACGCCTATGCCATGGGCGCCCGCTGGCACATGTCCAAGTTCGGCAGCACGCAGAAGCAGCTGGCCGCCATCTGCGCCAAGAACCATTTCCATGGTTCGCTTAATCCCCTGGCCCAGTACCAGACCGACATGACCCTGGAAGAGGTCCTGGCCGATCGTCCGGTGGCCTATCCGTTGACGCGCGCCATGTGCGCCCCGGTGGGCGATGGCGCCGCGGCCGCCATCCTGTGCTCGTCAGAGTACCTGAAACGCCTGAAAGATGCCCGTCCGGTCAGAATCCTGGCCTCGGTGCTGGGTTCTGGCAAGGACCGCAGCTTGGACGGCGAGGATATCGGCGAGCGGCTTTCCCGTCAGGCCTATAACATCGCCGGCGTGGGTCCCCAGGACATCAGCCTGGCCGAGCTCCACGACGCCACGGCTTACGGCGAGCTGCATCAGAGCGAAGTCATGGGCTTCTGCCCGCTGGGCGAAGGCGGCCCCCTGGCCCTGACTGGCGCCACCCGCCTGGGCGGCAAGATCCCCTTAAACACCAGCGGCGGGCTGGAGTGCCGTGGGCATCCAATCGGAGCCTCCGGTCTGGCGCAGATCCACGAGGTGGTCACCCAATTGAGGGGCGAAGCGGGAAAACGCCAAGTGGCGGGCGCGCGCCTCGGCCTGACCGAGAACGGCGGCGGCAACCTGGGCGTGGAAGAGGCCTCCATGACCATCCATATCATGGAGAAGGTGTAAAAAGCATTCGCTGGTACACCGGCCCTCCCTTAAGGGAGGGCCGGGCCATTCGCACACGGAACGATACCCGGTGCGGGATTTGAACGCTCCAACATCCCGGAAGATCGGGCGATGAAGGGGCATGAGATTTTATTCTTTTTCTATAAAGGAGGAAATTCATGTCTGGTTCGTGGGAGAGAAAATTCAGCTATTTAAGCGATCCACCGGTGGTTACGGCGCCTTTTACGATCGATCTTGACGAGGACAAATGTATCGGTTGCGGTTTGTGCCTCAAACAGTGTCCGTGCCAAACACTGGCCCTGGTGGAACGCGAACCATCGCCCAACCAACAGCCGGCCTGCCAGTTTGCCTGCCCATGCGGGACCGATATCCGGGGCTATATCAAGGAGCTCAATAAGGGCGCATCCTTCGAAACGGCCTGGCGCATGATCGTCCAGACCAATCCGCTGCCCGCCATCACGGGCCGGGTATGCCCGCATATGTGCGAGAGTGCCTGCAACCGCTCCGGTGTGGACAGCCCCTTAAACATCAACAAGATGGAATCCTCCATAGGCGATTATGCCATCGAGCACAACCTGGCGTTCGAAAAGCCTGCGGTCGTCAAAGACAAGAAGGTGGCCGTGGTCGGGGCCGGACCATCGGGCATGAGCTGTGCCTATCATCTGGCGCGCCTGGGGTATCAGGTCACGGTCTTCGACGAGAATGAACAGCCGGGCGGTATGCTGCGTTCCGTCCTGCCGCGCTTCCGGCTGCCGGTGGCGGTGATTGATAAGGAACTCCAGCGCATCATCGACCTCGGCCTGGAGATGCGCTCTGGCACCACCGTTGGAAAAGATATCAGCCTGGCGGATCTGAAGAAGGAGTTCCAGGCCGTCTATATCGCCATCGGCGCCCAGAACGGCAAAGCCCTGGGATTGAAGGGCGAAGGCAGCCAGAATGTCTATGACGGCCTGACATTCCTGCGGCAGGTGGCGGACAAAAAAGCCCCCCAGTTGGGCAAGCGCGTGGTGGTGATCGGCGGCGGCAACACGGCCATCGATGCGGCCCGCATCGCACGCCGTATGGGATCGGAGGTGACCATCCTCTACCGCCGCGGTCGCGCTGAAATGCCCGCGGCCGGGCGCGAAGTCGAACTCGCCACGGAAGAAGGGGTGCGCATCGAATTTCTCTGCGCGCCGCTGGCCTTCAATCTGAACGGCGGCAAGTCCGTGAAAGCCTTGAAATGCGGCCGGATGCAGCTGGGCGAAAAAGACGCCTCCGGACGCGCCGCTCCGCGCATGATCCCGGGCAGCGATTTCGAGGTCCAGGCCGACGCCGTCATCGCGGCCATCGGTCAGGAACTCGTGCCAGCCGGGTTTGATAATCTGGTGACCGGCGGCCTGATCGGCACTGATGGCAACGGGCTCACCTCCGAAAAAGGCCTGTTCTGCGGCGGCGACGCCGCGGCCGGACCGGCCACGGTCGCCTTGGCCATCGGCTCCGGCATGCGCGCGGCCCTGGCCATGGATGCCTATCTGCAGGGCGCCAAGCTTCCTTCCAACAGCACCAAGAAGGAGGTCTCATTCGCGGGCATCCCGCTGTCCGACCATGAAAGGCTCACGCGCAACGAGGCCGTCTGGCTTGACCCTCAGCAGAGGATCGCCGAGCTGGAGCGGGAAGAGTGCGTATCCATTCGTCCGGAACAAGTCCTGAACGAAGCGCACCGGTGTCTGGGCTGCGGCACGTTCAAATCCGATTTCGTCGGTCTGCCCTATTTCGGCAAGATCTGCATCGCCTGTCACAACTGCGAGGCCATCTGTCCCCATGACGCGCTCAAGTTCCCCAAATTCTACCAGGTGAACCAAGGGCGCTGGGCAACGGACTTCACCATCCCCAAGGATTCCCAGGGCCGCCCGAACCCCTTCCAGGAACCGGAGGCCCCGGACTATGAAAGCCTGGCCCCGCGCCTTTCCGCGGTCGAAGATGTCATCTATCGCCGCCGCTCCAACCGTGTTTTCAAACCCGATCAGATCCCGGCCGAGATGATCCATCGCATGCTCGAGGCAGGACGCTTCGCGCCTTCGGCAGGCAACTGCCAGCCCTGGCAGTTCGTGGTGGTGCGTGATCGGGCCTTGCTTGACGAAGTCAGCGCCGCCTGCACCAAGACGCTGACCATGGTGTCCAAGATCTACCAGGGCAAAGATCCTTTCAGGCAGATGGTCAAGAACAGCCTGGCCTTCTTCAAGCCCGATTCCATCGACCAGCGTCCCATGGTGGCCATCCAGGCCCTGACGCTGCCGAAATTCGGCCAAAAGGATCTGGACGTCTTCTTCCATGCCCCTACGGTCATCTATGTGCTGGTCAACAAAATGGGCATCTCCAAACCGATCTTCAGCACCGGCATGTGCTGCCAGAACATGGTCCTGGCAGCGCACGCCATGGGTCTGGGCACCTGCTACTCGGGCTTCGGCGCCGAACCGGTCAACCTTAATCCCCTGCTGAAGGCCAAGCTCGGCATCACATGGCCGTACGACAACGTAGCCACCACGATCTGCGTGGGTTTCCCCGCCGTACCCATCGATAAACCGGTATGCCGAGAATATCCCAAGGTGAAGTGGATTGAATAGTCTGATCTCAGGACTATTATATACATCCATGCGGTAAGCGCCATTGCAGGCACCAGCGGCAAAAAGAGAGAACTCCGCCATGAAACCGCCGCTGGTGCCGTTGATCCTGGATGCAGGTGGTCACAATTAAAAAAATCAAAATGGAAAACGAGGAGGGTAGGATGTCAACAAGCTCATTTGAGATGCACGAATTCATCGAAACCGCGCATGCCTTTGCCGCCAAGAGTGTGGCTTCGATCTTTGACGGCGAGCACGCGGACGGGAAATTGGACAAGATCGATGATGTCCTGTCCACGGCCTTTTCCATCGGCCTGGCGGCATCGCCTGATCCGAATCAGCCGGGGTATGACTACGGCATCTGGGGCGCGGCGCTGTCCGAGACCGGTCTGGCGCCTTCCACTTTGATGCTCTCGGCCGTGGCCGAGGTCTGCGGCGGAGTAGCCTTGAACCTGCACGTGCAGGGCCTGGCCTCCCAGGTCATTCATATGTCCGGCCGGCAACTGACCTCACCGCCGGTCAGGGTCGCCCCGGCGATCCAGGAGGAGTTCGGCCTGCCCGGCTGGGGCACGTTAAACGTCCCCAGCGTGGACGCGCCGGCGCGCGTTATGAGCGAGGCCAAACCGGTCAAGGGTGGGTATGTCATCGACGGGGTCAAGCCGTTCATGTACGCCATGCCCGGCGCCGAGTCCGCCGTGGTCTTCTGCCGGGTCGATGAAAACTGGGGGTGTTTCCTGATCCCGCTGACCAGCGCCGGACTGAAAACCGAGGCGGTCGGTGTCCGAACGGGCTTGCGTGCCTCCTATCTGACCCATCTCACCCTCAAGGGCGTCCAGATCCCGCTCGAAGCCAGACTCGATGACGGTGACGCCCTGCCGCTCTTGATACGTTCCTTAAGCCTTCATTGGCTCGGCCTGGCAGCGATCGGAGCCGGCATCGCCCGCGGCGCGGTAAAAGCGGCCCGCAAATATGCATCCGAACGCTACCAGGGCGGAACCATGCTGGAAAACCACCCGGTCATACGCATGCTCATAGCCGGCGCCGAGTCCAATATGGAAGCCGCCGGCGCCCTGGCGGCCCGCGCCGGGGACATGCATCTGGATACGCCGGAGATCATGCGAGCCAGCGCCATCGCGCGTCTGACCGGCCTGCAGCTCTCAACCGAGGCCGTGACGGATTCGCTGCAGGTGTTCGGCGGCTACGGCTATATGGAGGACTACGGGATGGAAAAACGCCTGCGCGATGTGACGGTCTTGAAATCCATGGCCGGAACGCCGCAGTATCTCAAGCAGTTTATCTTTGAATCCGGGGAGGTGCGCTCATGAAACCAGCCGATCAAACCACTAGGGAACGCCAGGCCACATCGATCATACCGGGCATGGGCCCGGAACAAACCGCACGGACCACGAAAATCCGTGCCGATATCCATGAGACCATTGAAGCCGATCCTACCTTGAAGAAACGCATCGCCAAGCTGGCCATGCCGGGGGCTTCGCGGGATCTGAACTTCTTCGGCAAGCTGTTGGTGGACTGCGGGGAAAGGACTATTTGGGAACGCGATACCGCCACGCTGCCGTGGGGCTGCCGTTACTGGCGCCGCAAGGCGCGCGATTTCGCACGCCAGTATATCCGGCCCGACGCCCTGGCGGCCGACCTCGATCCGCATAACTACGACCCCAAGCCCATCCTTTCGGCCGCCGCGAAAGCCGGCTTCCAGACCGCCATGATGCCCTTCCCCATCGGCACGGCCGAGCCTTTTGCATACCTGCGTGCCGCCGTCATGCAGCCGGCCGTGATCGCCGAGGAGTTCGCCACCGAATGCGGAGGTATCGGCCTATTGCTCCTGGCGCACCACCTGGGATGCGCGCCTATCATGCTCTCCGGTCATATCCCCTCCATGGTGCGCCATCTGGTGCCGCTCTATCAGCGTTTGAAGAAGGGCGCCCCGGAGACCATGGCCTTTGCCATCACCGAGCCCGGCGCCGGTTCGGACGTGGAGGAAACCGAGGGCGGCGCCCAGGCGCACCTGGTTACCACGGCCAAACGGGCCAAGGGCGGATTTATCTTAAACGGCCGCAAGTGCTTCATTTCCGGCGGCGGCTATGCCCAGAAGGTCACTCTGTATGCCAAGCTGGATGGCGAAGGCATCGAGTCCTGGACCTGTTTCATCGTGGATAAGAACATGCCCGGCTTCTCGGTTGGACGCCTGGAGCACAAGATGGGCCAACGCGCCTCGGATGCCGCCGAGCTGATCCTGGAAGACGTGTTCGTGCCCAAGGAAAACGCGGTGGGCAAACTAAGGAGCGGCTGGGCCAACAACCGCAACGTCCTCAACTACTCCCGGCCCTGTGTGGGCGCCATGGCGCTGGGGCACGGCCGCGGGGCATTCGAACGCGCCCTGGAATTCTGCCGCCGCACCTACCTCGGCCCCAAACGCCTGATCGATTACCAGGATATCCAGTACACCCTGTCGGATATGGCCATGAGCCTGTGGTCGGCGCGCGCCATGATCTGGCACAGCTGCGCCCAGCTCCTGCGCTGCAACCAGGCGGCCTCGGCCACGGCCAAGGTCATCGCCTCGGATACGGCTTTCAAGGTATGCAACCAGGCCATCGAAATTATGGGCGACCATGGGTACGTGCACGCCAATTCAGTCGAACGCCTCTGGCGCGATTCCCGCCTGACCCAGATCTACGAAGGCACCAACCAGATCAACCGCCTGTCGCTGATCGAGTTCCTCTGGGAAGCGGAGTTCAATAAGTAACCATCCCCCCTGGCCCTCTTCCGGAAGAAGAGGGCCAGGGTTTAAGCGTCCGGCTCTCAACATGCGATAGTGATAACCATTGTGGGCGATTTTTGTTGAACGAGGAGGATACATGTACAGGATTACAGGACGGCATGTCCTGATTACCGGGGCCGCCTCCGGTATCGGGCATGCCCTTTCCGAGTGTTTCGCCAGGGATGGCGCCCATCTCTTTCTCGGCGCGCATCCCTCAGAAGAGACGAAAATCCAGTCCTGGGCCGGCGAGCTTGCCGGCCGCTATGGTGTCAAGACCTGGGCCTTCCCGGTGGATCTCTCCCATGTCGACGGACCTGAAACCCTGTATTGGCAGGTAAACGCCCTGGGCCTGCCCATCGATGTCCTGGTCAACAACGCCGGTCTGATCGCTTACGGCAACCTGGACCAGATCCCCTTGGATCGGCAAGAGCAGATTATCCACGTCAATGCCCTGGCCTACTTCAAGCTCATGCGTCTGGTATTGCCCGATATGATCAAGCGCGGGCAGGGCCGGGTTCTGAACGTCTCATCCGTGTCCGCCTTTCAGCCCACGGCCCACCACGCCGTGTACGGCGCCACCAAGGCCTTTGTCCAGAGCTTGAGCGAGGCCGTAAATCAGGAATGCAGCGGCACCGGGGTCACGATCGCCACCTTCAACCCGTCTTATACCAATACCCCGCTCCTGGCGGGCGAGGGCTTTCCCAAACAGCTCTGGTGGTATACGTTCAGCGGTCTGAGTTCGCCGGAAACGGTGGCCGAAAAAGGCTTCCAAGCCTTCAAGGCCGGTAAGACGCTCTATATCCCGGGCTGGCATAACTGGCTGGTGCATGCCTTCCTGCAGCGCTTCATCCCACGCCGTATGGCAGTCCTGATTTCGGCCTGGGTGCTTAAGGCCAGGAGGTAAGTATGCGCAATGTCTGCATTACCGGGGCCAGCGGGTATATCGGAAGCAAGATCGCCCGCTTTCTGGCTCAAAAGGAAGAGATCGGACACATCGTGGGCCTGGATATCCACCCGCCGAAACAACCCATCCCACGTTTTTCATTCTACAAACGCGATGTACGCGAACCTATCGACGATATATTAAAAGAACACGCCATCGACACCATGATCCACACCGCCTATGTCCTGCCCCCCATCCACGACAAAAACCGCATGGAAGCTATCAATGTGGGCGGGACGCGCAACGTCATGACCGCCTGCGCGCGCCATTGTGTCGAGCACGTGCTGTACACGAGCTCATCCACGGCCTACGGATTTCACCCCGACAACGACAATCCCTTGACCGAAGCGAGCAGCCTGCGCGGCAATGCCGATTTCACCTACTGCAAGAACAAACGCGAGATCGAGCTGGCTATTCCCCTGTGGCTCAAGGACAATCAGACCATGCGCCTGACGATCCTCAGGCCCTGTTTTGTCGTCGGTCCGGGCTTCGACAACCCTCTGGCGCGCTATCTGCAGAAAAAGATCGTGGTTCTGCCGAGACGCACTGAACCGCTGCAGTTAGTCCACGAAGACGATCTCGTTCGGATTATCTACCTGGCCCTGCGCGACAAAAAAACCGGGGTCTACAATGTGGGCGGCGACGGCACCGTGCCCTTTGCCGAGATGGTGAACAAGCTGGGCGGCATATTGCTGCCTCTGCCCGACCCGGTCCTGACCTTCTTCAACGCCATCGCCTGGAACCTGCATCTGTGGTTCTTGAGCGAATTTCCCAACCCGGCCATGAACATGGTGCGCTACCCCTGGGTGGTCAGCAGCGACAAGCTCAAGCGGGATTTGGGCTTCAGCTACCAGTATACCTCCCGCACCGCCTTCGACGATTTTGCGTCCATCGTGCGTAAGGGTAAGTCACGCTAAGGGACAAGCGCTTGCCCCATGACCGTCAAAGTTAATGTATCGTTTTGTCGGCTGCGGGACGCGAGAATCCTGCCTTTACCGGCGCTTAGCGCTTAAGGAGCGAGCCCAGCACCCCGCGGATGATCTGGCGGCCGATCTGGCTGCCGATGGCATGCGCGGCGCTCTGGGCCACGGCCGCGATGATCTTGCCGGTCTCGGATTGTCTGGCAGCGGCGGTCCTCTTTGGGGACGACGGTTCCGGGGCGTTTTCCTTCTGTTCGGCCCTGGCCTTGAGCTTTTCATAGGCCGATTCACGGTCCACGATCTTTTCATAGTGCCCGTAGATCAAGGAGCCCTGAATGACGGCGCGGCGCTCATCACCCGTCAACGGCGTCAGGCGGCTGTGCGGCGGACAGATGTAGGCCCGCTGGACCACGGTCGGGGCCCCCTTGGCGTCCAGCACCGACACCAAAGCCTGGCCCACTTCCAGCTCGGTGATCGCCTTGGCCACATCGAGCTTGGGGTCGGCGCGGAAGGTATCGGCGGCGGCCTTGACGTTTTTCTGATCCGCAGGGGTAAAGGCCCTTAGCGCGTGCTGCACGCGGTTCCCCAGCTGCCCCAGCACGGTTTGAGGCAGGTCCAGGGGGTTCTGGGTCACGAAATAGACGCCCACGCCCTTGGATCGGATCAGGCGCACCACCTGTTCGATCTTTTCCACCAGGATCTTGGCCGCGTCGTCGAAGAGCAGGTGGGCTTCATCGAAGAAGAACACCAGCTTGGGTTTTTCCGGATCGCCCACCTCGGGGAGCTGTTCGAAAAGCTCGGAGAGCATCCATAAGAGAAAGGTGGCGTAGAGCTTGGGGGATTGCATCAATTTGTCGGCCGCCATGATGTTGATGACGCCCTTGCCCTGGCCGTCGGTCTGGATCAGGTCCTCAAGGTTGAGGGCCGGCTCGCCGAAGAACTTGTCCGCGCCCTGCTGCTCCAGGGTCAAAAGTCCGCGCTGAATGGCGCCGATGCTGGCGGCCGAGACATTGCCGTACTCGGTCTTGAACTGGGCGGTATTCTCGCCCACGTACTGCAGCATGGCGCGCAGATCCTTGAGGTCGAGCAACAACAGCCCCTGGTCGTCCGCGATTTTGAACACCAGCGCGAGCACACCGCTCTGGGTATCGTTGAGCACCAGGATGCGGCTCAAGAGGAGCGGGCCCATCTCGGAGACGGTGGTGCGCACCGGATGGCCCTGCTCGGCGAAGACGTCCCAGAAAACCACGGGATAGCCTTCGAACCGGAAATCGGTCAGGTTCAAGCTCTGGATGCGCTCCTTGACCTTGGTGTTCTCGCCGCCGGGAAAGGGCAGCCCCGAGAGGTCGCCCTTGACGTCCGCCATGAAGACCGGCACGCCTGCGGCGCTGAACTGTTCGGCCATGGTTCGCAAGGTGATGGTCTTGCCCGTACCGGTGGCGCCGGCGATGAGTCCATGACGGTTGGCCATTTTGGGAATGATGCCGATGTCCACTCCGGCCTTGGCGATCACGAGAGAATCAGATACGGTGCCCATCTGCCCTCCTCATTGATTTATTACCACTAGTAATACAGGGCCTTGAGGGAACCTGTCAACCGCGACGAGGTTATGAAGATGGGCCGGACTTTTACGAACCGAGGGGCAAGCGCCCCAAATTGCATTTGATGTCGCGCACGATGAATGCTATGCACCCTTTAGAGATTAAGCATATGCAATTGCTGTGTGGGGGGTATTGGTATGTCGGGACAGAAGGTGGCGTATCTGGGTCCATCGGGGTCGCATTGCCAGCAGGCGCTTAGAGCCTATCTACCTGAGGCCCAGCAGATCGCCTATCCTTCCATCAGCGCCGTTTTCGCCGCCGTGTCCGCTTCCGAAGTCGATTTCGGGTTCGTGCCGATCGAAAGCGTGATCAACGGCCGGATGGCCCAGACCTTGGACAACCTGCGGCAGTACGCAGGACAGCTCATGATCGCGGGCGCCACAATCCTGCCGGTCAAGGACGGAGACAGCGAAAGTCCTGAGGACGACAAGACCCGTTTCATCCTCATCGGCCGCCAAATCCCTGAGCCATGCGGCCGCGACGTGACCAGCCTGGTCATCTATCCGCAGCGCGACCGCGTCAAACTGCTCCACGACATGCTCTCGGTTATCAGCGTCAAGCACAACCTCAATATGACCGACATCGACCGGCGGCCCGATCAAAAAGGCTTGTCCATCTTCTATATCGATATCGAGGGCCACATGGCCGATCCCAACGTACGCGCCTGCATCGAAGACCTGATCGAAAGCCTGAGCGAGACCGAAGTCATCACCTTGGGGTCCTACCCTTACCTGCCGTTCAACGAGCCCCTGATCAAGACCATCGGTATCATCGGCGGCACGGGCGAGATGGGCCGCTTCTTCGTGCCGTTCTTCACCCGGCTGGGCTATACGGTGCTGGTCGCCGGCCGGCACACGCCCTTAAGTCATGCCGACTGCGCCAGGCAGGCCGACGCCGTGATCGTCAACGTGCCCATCGAGCATACCGAGGACGTGATCCGCTCCATCGGCCCTCTCATGCGTGCCGGCCAGCTCCTGGTCGACAATGCCGGGGTCAAGTCGCGGCCCATCACCACTATGCTTGAGAACACTGACCCCTTAGTCGAGATCCTTTCCATCCACACCATGTTCGGCGCCAGCGTGGAGAGCCTGCGGGGACAAAACATCATCTCGGTACCGACCGTTCGGTCGGGACCCATGGCGCAGGAATTCGAAGACATCCTCTACAAGCACGGCGCGCACATCACCCGCGCCACACCGGACGAGCACGACATGTACGTAACCTTCACCCAGGGTCTGGAACATATGGACGGCGTGGCCAAACTGGCCACCGTCCTCGAGCTGGCGGGCGATCCCGCCAACCTTGAATCCTTCTCAACCCCCAACTCACGGCGCGCCACCGAAATCTACGAGCGCATCCATGCCGGTGATCATCATCTGTACGCCACCATGCTGAAGGAGAACCCTCACATCCTCAAGACGCTGGAGGCCTACCTGCGCAATCTGACCGAAATGGTGAGCGACCTGAAGCACGGCAGCACCAAGGTCTTTGAGGAGAAGATGTCCTCCAATGCGACACGGTTGAAGAAGGAATAGCGTATTCCTCCATTCGTCCGTCGTGATTGGGAAGAGGTGTGATTTACTTACGTCGATGAGGCCGCGGTTTCGGTCGCCTGGGGTTCTTCACCCAGGAGTTCCTCGCGAATGCGTTTGAACTCCTGTTCGTGGGCCAGGAAGGCCTCCACGACATCCGGCGCAAAGTGTGTGCCGCTGTCCTTGACGATGATCTCCTTGGCCTTATCGTGGGTGAACGCGTCCTTATAAATGCGCTTGGAAGTCAAGGCGTCATAGACATCGGCCAGGGCCACGATGCGCGCCGAGAGCGGGATTTCCTCTCCCTTCAGGCCTTTGGGATAGCCGCTTCCATCCCATTTCTCATGATGGAAGTAAGCGATCTCCTTGCCCAGGGTCAGGAAGGACTTGCCTTCGATCTGGGACTCTACCGCCTTAAGGGCATCGCCGCCCAGGGAGGAATGGCGCTTGATGATCTCGAACTCCTCCTTGGTAAGTTTGCCCGGTTTTAAGAGAACATTGTCCGGGACGCCCACCTTGCCAATGTCGTGCAGAATGGAAGAGCTGTAGATATCGTCGATGTAATCCGGCGTGATGTAGCCTCGGTACTCGGACTTGTTGGCCAGTTCCCTGGCGATGATGCGCGCGTATTCGCGGATCCTTTCGAGATGGGCGCCGGTGGCCTCATCGCGGTATTCGGCCAGTTTGGCCAGTCCGACAATCGTGGCGGCGCGGGCGTTCTGCGCATGTTTGTAGCTTTCGAGCAGGTCACGCTCCAGGCGCTTGCGCTCCGTGATGTCGCGGATAACCATCTGGAAGCCGATCAGGCTTGAATCCTTCTTGATGACGCGGGCGTTGCATTCCACGTCGAAGGTGATGCCTTCGCGGTTCATAATGCGGAACTGGAAGTCCTTGACGTCGTTCTCCTCAAGCAGCTGCGCCACCATCCGCACCTCGACCAACAGGGCGTCGTCCGGATGCACGATGCTCATGAAGGTCACGTCCAGGCTCTCGGTGTCGGATATACCGATGCATTCGTAGAAGCGCGGATTGGCCATCAGAATATGGTTGTTGCGATCCACCAGGATGACCATATCGATGATGTTTTCGTAGAGCTCGCGGTATCTGAGCTCGGATTCCTCCAGGGCCTTGGCGCGTTTCTCCACCTCGTCCTCGAGGTTGTGGGCGTAGTAAGAAAGTCTTTCGGAGAGCGAGTCCAGCTCCATCCTGAGGTTGAACTCACGCTGGCGCGCCTTGGTGTCCTCGTAGCATTTCACGGCACTGATGGCGATGAAGGTAATAAAGAAGAACATGTTGTTGAAAAATACCTTCAGGCCTTCTTCCGTCGGGGTGCTGAACATGAAGATCGGGATACAATAGATCAGCAGGAGCAAGAACCCTGTTATGGCGGATTGCGTTACATTCAGGGGCAGGATAGATGCGAAGGTGACCATCACCATGAGCAAGCCGGCATAATAGAACGAACTGTACCCTCCCAGGTTCACGACCATCATGGAGATGGTCCCGCCGGCCACAACGTAGGCGATAACGGCGATCATGTAAGGGTGCCGGCGTCCGACGTCCTGATAGTAGAAGAACAGCAGCACCAGGAAGGCCAGTGCGCAGGAAATACGGTAGATAAAGAATATCTTGGTGAACTCTCTGACTACGACATAATCGAGGAATGTGAAGAGCGGGATGAGGATGATCCCAACCCAAAGGATGGCGTAGACCCGCTGGTAGAGCAGATCTCTGGTCTCCTCCTGGTATTTTTGCACATGTCTTCTGTCAATTACATCCATATATTCTTCCAGTATCGGCACATGGCCATGTATTCATTAATAATTAAATTCATGTTGATATCGCGCCATGTTCTCGTTGGTTATATCCGACGCCGTGCTCAAGAGGTTTATACCATCGCCGAAGGGTCGCCGGGCTTGAAAATCAGGAGAATAGCTCTGGACGCAGTCCATGGCCTGGGTAAAGACCATCTCGATCCCCAGTTCGTCCGCGCGCTCCAGTACCACCGCGTATTCAGCCTTGTCCAGTGGACGGCGCATCTCCGGGATCAGTCCATCATAAAATTTCGGATCGTATTGGGACATCAGGCTTACGGGGATCTCGAGAGAAAGGCCGGCCACAAATTCCAGTACCGCAAAGGGGTTGGAAAGCATGCCGGGCAGCACCAGGTGCCTGACAATCAACCCTGCTACGCCGGCGCCCGCGGTGTCTTGGCGCAAAGCTCCGGCCGTTTTCCAGCACCAGCTCACGGCCTGGCGGGTCTTATCCCAGTAATCGCGCACCTGACACAAACGGCTGCCGGTTTGATTGTCGCCATACTTGATATCCATTAAATAGATATCTATATACGGACGCAGTTCCTCCAGGGTGGCGATGCTTTCATAGCCGCTGGAATTGAGCACCACCGGTAGGGTGAGTCCGCGCCCCCGTGCCTGGGCCAACGCCTGGGCCAGAGGTCCGGCAAAGTGGGTGGGTGAAACAAGGTTGATATTGGAACAACCCAGACGCTCAAGGGCGAGCAAATAATCCGCCAGCTGTGCCGGGCTTAAAGCGTAACCCCTTTGATGATGGCTGATCTGTCTATTCTGACAGAAGGCGCACTGCAGTGGGCATCCGGAGAAGAAGACCGCGCCGGAACCCTCGCCTTTGACCAGCGCTGGCTCTTCGCCGCGATGGGCCACGATGGCGGCCACGCGCATCCCGGCCCCGGCATGGCACGGTCCGGGCCGTATGCTACGGTCGACTCCACAGGCCCTCGGGCACAGGGTACAGTTCATGGCAGCTTGCTGAGAATGACCTTGCCTTGCGTATCGCGCGGTATCTCGTCCACGAAGACGATGATGCGCGGGTTTTTGTAGGACGCCAGCCGTTTGCGCGAGAACTGTTTGACCTCCTGCTCGGTAAGGCTCAGGTTGTCGCGAGCGATATAGGCCTTGATGATGGCCCCGCGCATCAAATCCGGGACCCCGGTGATGGTGGAATCCTTGACCCCGGGCACGGCATTGAGCACCCCTTCAACCTCGCGGGAATAGACATTGAAACCCGAGGTGATGACCATTTCCTTCTTGTACCCGGTGATCGTAATATAACCCTCGGAATCCACAAAGCCCAGGTCGCCGGTATACAACCAGCCGTCCTTGATGATCTCGGCCGTCTCGGCGGGCCTTTTGTAGTAGCCCTTCATGATATTGGGCCCCTTGAAAAGGAGCTCCCCATGCTGACCGGCCGGTAATGGCCGGCCATTATCATCCACCACCATGACCTCCACGCCGGCCACGGTCTGACCGATGGTTTCGGGTTTGATCACGCGATGCTTGCGGTTGACCGAGCATACGGGCGAGGCCTCGGTGATGCCATACCCCTGGCGGAGCTCCTGGTGGTATTTTTCCTTGAAATCGTTGTAGATCTGCGGCGGCAGCGCCGATCCCCCCGCGATCAAGGTGCTGACCTTTGCATAATCCACGCCCTGGACTTCCGGGTGATGGATGAGGCCGAAAAACAGCGTCGGTACGGCGCAGATGGCCGTAATTCCGCCTTCGTTGACGGCGGCCGCAAATTCCTTGAAGTCCAGACGCTTCATCAGATAGATGGTGCCGCCATAGTTCAGCATCGAGAGCATGTTGACGCTGGCGCTGAAGGAGTGGAAGAGCGGTATGACGGTCATCGTCATATCCTGGTGCGTGCAATCCATCATGGTGCGCATAAGATCGGAGTTATGTTCCAGGTTGCCGTGCGTGAGCATGGCGCCCATGGGATACCCGGTAAGCCCCGAGGAATACACCATGGCGGCCACGGTATCGTGGGGGAAATCCTCTCCCAGATTCATGGGAGCGGCGCACAACCACTGTTTGAAGTTGCCCTCCTCGCCGGTGGTGATGACGATTCCCAAGGAACGCTCTTCCAGGACTTCACGGTATGATTCGGCGGCGCTTTTTTCCAAAATGACACCCTTGGAGTCGGAATCATCCAGGATATGCGCCAGCTCACGGGCGGTGTAGGCCGGATTCACCGGCACCACGGTGGCCCCCATGCCCGCAATGGCCATATAGGAGATAACGAACTCGGGGATATTGGGTAGGACCATAGAGACATGGTCGCCCGGTTTCAGGCCTGCGTCCCTTAAGCCCCCAGCCAGACGACGGGTGGCATCCCGTATCTCCGCAAAGGTCATATCTTTTTCACGCGTCTTGATGCAGACCTTGTCCGGTCTTTCCTTGCCATGTACCTCCAACCACGAATATAAGTTCATAAGCACCTCTTTTTTGTATAGTTACCCTCTGGCACGCCCAAGTCTGCACGCGGCCGATACACTTATCGGCAAGAGTCCTTTCTGAATTCACAGCATTTTTGCGCTATGTCGCCGGGCTTAAAGACGCCGTCTTCGATGATGACACCCCGAATGTAGGAAGGCGGGATGCGCTCGAAAGTGCCGTTCTCTATCATGACCCCGGCCGGCGGGGTCTCCCATACCTCGGCGTTCATCCCCTGTTCCAGGGATGGAGCCTCATCGACGGGCACGATCTTGCGGCTTTCGGCCAGGATATAGACCGGTATGCCCAGGGCGTGAGCGCAGCAGGCGATGGTCGAGGATCCCATCTTGTTGATCACGCCGCCGTCGGTAGTGATGGCATCCGCGCCCATGAGCACCATGTCCACCCTCTTGAGGACCGCGAATACGGATGCATCGGTAATCAACTGCACGGGCAGTCCGGCTAAAGCGCACAAGGTGGCCGTATGGCGCCCTTCAAGGCCCGGCCGTGATTCGGTCACGATCACCCGACATCCTCGGAGTTTGAGCCCTGCAAGGGCTTTTGCGATCGAGGAGCTGTAGGAATGGAGCAGCAGGCACTTACCCTCGGGAATGAGCTTGGTCAATTGAGCAATGGCTTGATGGGCGGCCTCTTCCAGCGCCTGCCGGTGCCGTTCGATGACGGCCGTCAGTCCCGCGCGAGCGGCATCGATGCTCGCTGACGTGGGGATATCGTCGAGAAACATTCGCAAAGTCCGATCGATAATAACCATGGAGGGCCGTATCCGACGCAAGCGCTGGGCGGCGTCGGAGATATCGGTAATCAGGGTTTCCGAGGTAACGGCCGTGGAACTGCGGCAGAGCCGCAAAAGGAAATCAAGACAGGCGTTCGCCAGTTCATGAGCGCCATGGGTGGTATCCGCCGCCAGCTCAGCGGCGAAAGCCTCGACTTCCCGCATGAGGCCGAGTTCGGATACGCGCACATAAACCTCCCACAGACCGGGGACGGTTGGCAGGCCGGAGATATCCGTGGGTGCCACCCACTTCAGTTCGGTGTTTTCCCAATCCAGACGGATGTGCTCGGGATCATGCACCTCGCAGACAAAGGAGTATACGGCCCATTGCCGGCCCTGCGCGTCATCCGTAACCGCCACCGGTGGGGCTTTTCTCAAAAGGGTATAATCGTCATCAGCGAGTGAGGTCTCCTCGGCGAGCTCGACACGGAAGTGTCGGTCAGGGTCGCCTTCCAGATATCCGCTGATGCCTGACCATAAGCCCTGGTAGGTGCCGACGCGCGCGCTGCGTTTGACCAGGGCCACCTTGCCGGCGGATATCAGAAAAACGGTGACGACCGCGATTGGGTTCATGCATTCTCCACGGCGCTCAGGCGGAATTGGTAACAATCGAAATCCTCGTCGCTGTCCTGTTGATAATAGCGGTTGCGCGTACAGAAAACCTTCAGCGTTTCATCATCGCCATGCAGGCATACCGTGCAGAAGTCTTGAGAGGTAAGCGGCGCCTCATCCCCGGATGTATACTTCTTGAAGCGCGGACAGGCCCGACAGCCTTCCAGGGATTCGTCTCTTTTCGGGCACCAGCGGCAGAGGGATGCGCGGAAACTCATGGCTCTTCACCTTAGTCCGCGGCCTCAAAAAGGGCAAGGACAATTTCGGGAGCAAGGCCTGCCCATACACTGCGTTGACACCCCCGGATCAATACGATATAAACCCTTCATGAAGGTTCTCTTCCGTGCCGATGAGATTGCTGAGAGGGTGAAGGTCTTGGGCCGTGAGATCTCATCGTGCTACCGAGGCGGGGATCTCATGGTCATCGGAATTTTGAAGGGAAGCTTTATGTTCCTATCGGATCTGGTACGACAGATTGATGCGCCTGTACAACTCGATTTCGTACGTTTGTCAAGCTATATGAACGCCCGCGAACCTCAGGGGACGGTAAAGATAACCATGGATATCGAGAACGATATCAAGGGCAGAGATGTGCTGATCGTCGATGATATCCTCGATACCGGGCAGAGCATGTTGGCCTTCAGGCGACATCTCGAAGATAAGTCCGCGCAATCGGTCAGGGTCTGCACCCTGCTTGACAAAACGTATCGGCGGCAAGCGCCGATACAACCAGACTTTTACGGCTTTCGTATTGATGATGGTTTCGTGGTGGGGTATGGACTCGACTATGCGGAGCAATACCGGGCCCTGCCCGATATCTATGTCCTCGACACTTAACGAATAGACGGAGGTAGCGCTCTTGAAGGTTATAGAGTGCCCGAATTGCCAGAGCAAGTTCAAGGTCGGCGACGCGGTCCTGGAAAGAGAACAGGTAAAGCTGCGCTGCAGTTACTGCGCGCATGTCTTTACCTATAAAACCAAGCAGGAGCTTTCTTTAGAGCAGGAATTCGAAAGCCTCTTATCCAGTGAAGGCAAGAAACCGCTGGCCGAAGATTTTGAGCTCGAAGAGACTGAAATCAAAGAGGTAGGTGAAGAACCTGAGGCCGAGGCCAATGTCGGCCCGCTGGGTGTGCCGTTCAAGGAGAGCGAGGCCCAGCCAGATTCCGTAATCCGGGAGATCGACTCCATTCTGGGAGCATCGGAAGAGGTGGGAACCTATCGTGCGATCGAGCGTCCATCAGCGGCTGAAGAAGAAGCACCGAGAACCAGACGCTATTGGATCTGGGGTCTGCTGAGCCTAATCGTGATCGTGCTGGGAGTGGGCGGTTATTTCTTTAAGGATATCATGCAGGCCCTCAAAAGCACCTCTCAAGGGGTGCCTAATCTGGAACGCGGACCGTTTTTCGCCATTCCCGGCGACAACATCACCTATGAAATCGTGATCAATCGTGTGGAAGGAACCACCTTGGTGGTCAAGGGCTTGGCGCAGAAGCTGGTCAAACGACCGCTCAAGTCCCTGCTCGTCGAGGTCCGGATCTATGACCGGAATAAAGCCCTCCTGGCCACCAAAACGGCCTATGGCGGAATCCTGCCCGATCAGGAAGAATTCATCGCCAATAAGGAGGCCGACATCGATGCCCTGTTAACGGCCGAACCGCAGTCGCTGGGCGCCTTGAGTTCCGCCGATGAAATCCCGTTTGCTGTGGCATTCTTCGGCAAGGCCGCCCAAGAAGGGGTATCGTTCCAGGTTGAGGTAAAGGAATTTCATTGGCAATAAAGGCAGTCCGCAGCGCTTCCCGGCGCAAACCCGCCGGCCCCCTGCCCTTCAAGCGGCCCGCCGATGACAAATATGCGTGCCGGGCAATGCCGGCGCGTGTGGGTGGAAAGTTCGGCGTGGCGGATGAAAAATCGGACGGCAGCGGGGTTTCATGATCTGCATGGGTATCGACTACGGAACGCGTCGCATCGGGATCGCCATCAGCGACCCATCATCCTCGATGGCACTGCCTTTGGCGACTATCGAGGTCAAAGGTGATCAATCCCACCTCGATGCGATTAGAAAACTGGCAGATGATTACCAGGTCGAGCGCGTGGTGATCGGTCTGCCCTATAATATGGATGGTACACTCTCCGAGACCGGCAACAAGGTCATGGAATGGGCCCGGTCCCTTCAGGGCATCCTGGGGCGGCCGGTCATCCTCTGGGATGAAAGGCTCACGACCTTTGAGGCCCATGGTGTGCTCGACACCCTCAGGATCAAGGGTGCCAAACGCCGCGCCAAGGTCGATCAAGTCGCCGCCAGCCTGATCCTCAAGGACTACCTCGATTCCCTCTCGCCATGAGATCCATGATACATACCGGCGGTCTGGTTGTCGGCGCCGTCCTCATTATTCTGGTCATGCATGTTATGTGGTTCATCTATACCCCGATCTCGCCGGGCCGACCCATACGGATAGACATAACCTTCGGTACCAGCGCCTGGCGGATATCCAAAACCCTGGCCAAGGAACATGTCATTACCGATGCCCCGGCCTTCATGACCATCGCGCTGCTTACCAGAAGGGCCCGCAACCTGCAGGCCGGAACCTATGTCTTCGAGGGCCGCCACTATCCTATCGAGGTCATGGACATCCTCTATCAGGGCAAGTCGCTGCGTTACAAGATCACCATACCTGAAGGCTCTGACATCATAGCCATCGGCGATATCCTGACCACCACGGGTATGTTCTCGCGTAGGGAATTCATCAAAACCGCCCAAAAACGCAGCACAGCCGAATTCTTCAGCCTGAACGCCCCCAGCATGGAAGGCTTCCTCTTCCCCGATACCTACTACCTGGGGCCCAATATGACCGCCATGGAAATCATCAGCCGCATGGTAGCCCGTTATCGCAAAGTGTATACCTCGGACATGCAGGCACGAGCAAGGCGTATCGGCTTAAGCGATCTTGAGGTCATCACCCTGGCGTCCATGATCGAGAAGGAGGCCCGCTCCACCGTGGAGAAGCCGATCATTTCATCCGTCTTCCATAACCGCTTGAAACTGCGCATGCCACTGCAGTCCGACCCTACGGCCGTCTACGGCCTCGAGGGCTTCAGGCGCACGATCACCCCTGGAGACTTGCGACGCAAAAGTCCTTATAATACCTATCTCAACAAAGGCCTGCCTCCCGGTCCCATATGCAACCCCGGTAAAGATGCCATTCTGGCGGCTCTCTGGCCGGCTAAAACTTCACACCTCTACTTCGTATCCAAGGGCAACGGCTATCACTACTTTTCGTCCTCATTCAAAGAACACAATGCCGCCATAGCCCGAGCTCGGATCTCCTCGCGCAAATAGCACCGCTACACATCTCCTTCAGCCTAAAGTAAATACCGCCAGGGTTCGATATGGTTATGGATGAGGATAGCACGAGCGGCAGTGATCGACGACGAGGCTGAAGTCCTCGATCTCATTGAGCAGATACTCAGGGAAGAGGGTCTAAGCGTCAGGCGTTTCACGCGCGCCGAAGAGCTCCTGGATGATCTTCCTGAAGAGGCTTTCGACGTTATCATCAGCGATCTGATCCTGCCCGGCTTGTCCGGGTTGGAGCTCTTAGATATGCTGCACTCCATGAACATTGACACCCCGTTTGTACTTATTACCGGCTATGCCTCACTGGATACGGCCATTCAAGCCGTCAACCGCGGGGCGTTTCACTATATCAAAAAACCGTTTACGATCGATGAGATCCGCCTGGTCATCAGCCGCCTACGCCAGCGCCAGGACCTTCTGGAAGAGGTCTTGAACCTCAAGGAACAGATCGGCCGCTTGCAGGCCCTGCTGGACGGCAAGGCCGAGAGGGACGCACGCGAAATTCCGCTCGAGATACCGCGCATGGCCTCAAGCGGCGGGTACGATATCAACAAGCTCGCCGACACCATCAAGCACCTGGGATCATTGCGGGCCGAAGGGATCATCTCGGACGAGGAATTCGGTGAATATAAGGGCCGGTTGTTAAAGAGGATCGTGTAATGGGACAGCTGACCTGCACGCCCGAGAAAAACGGCACCTTGATGTCCGACAAGGTCATGATCGTGGATGACGATCCAGGCATCCGCGAGACCCTCTCGGCCCTGATCGAAGACCTGGGGTATGCGACCATAACCGCCGAGGACGGCCTGCAAGCCTGCGATGTCTTCGAGCAAGGACCATTCCTGTGCGTGTTCACCGATATCATGATGCCCAATATGACCGGCATCGAGCTCATCAAGAAGATCAAAAGCCGTGACATCTCCACCCCGGTGATCGTCATCACCGGCCATGCCTCGATCGAGGTGGCCATCGACGCCATGCGGCACGGCGCATCGGACTTCATATCGAAGCCGTTCAAGACCAAACAGATCGAATTCATCATCAACAAGGTCAAGCGCGAAAAATCCATTCTGGAGGAAAACAAACGTTTTTCGGATGAGCTCCATCTGCACCGCATGATCGATAACCTGGCCGGACAGCTCGAAGACAAGTCCCAGGAGATCACATCCCTACAGACCATCTCGGACCGGATTACGAGCCTCAAAGGCATCCGAGACATCGTGAACGCCATCGTGGAGGTCAGCAAGGAGCTCTTCGATGAATCCCGGGTGACATTCTGTCCGGTGAACCGGCAGAACCTGCAGCTCATTACCCCGGAGGGGGAAGAGATGGACCTCGATCAGCGTTTGATCAGAGGCAATATCGTACAGGAAGTGCTCTGTATCCATGGTATCAATGAGAACAAGACCACCTTCCCGCTCTTAATCGAAGGACAGATCTTCGGGACCTTGTGCCTCATTACACGCCGGTTCCTATCACGGGACGAACAGAGCAAGATCCTCTACCTCCTCCAGCGCACCGGCGAACGCATGGAGAATGTGGCACTTTACGAGGGCCTCTACGAGAGCGTCCTAGCCACACTCTACAGCATGGCCAAAGTTCTGGATGCCCGTGACCCTTACACCTCACAGCATTCCACGCGCGTCACCGCCTTATCGATCGATCTGGCCAAGGCCATGCAACTGCCCGATGAAGACCGCGACGTACTCTATATCGCCTCATCGCTGCACGATATCGGCAAGGTGGGCGTACCCGACAGCATCTTACGCAAACCGGACAAGCTCTCGGTGGAGGAGTTCGATATCATCAAGCGACACCCGGATATCGGGGCCGATATCTTGAAGGCCATCGCGGTCATGTACCGGGAAACCGAGGTCATCAGACACCATCATGAACGTTTTGATGGAGCCGGCTATCCTTCAGGGATGGTCGGCGTCGAGATCCCGCTGCTCTCCCGTGTCATCGCCCTAGCCGACACCTTTGACGCCATGACCACCGACCGGCCGTATCGCAAGGGGCTTTCGGCCGACCAGGCCATTCAGGAGATCATCCGCTGCAAGGGTACGCAGTTCGATCCCGACATTGCCGAGATCTTCATCGGTATCGCCAAGGAATTTTAAAAAGCCGTGCGTTCTTCTTGAAAAAAAGAAGAGACCGGGCCACGGTATGACCCGGTCTCAGCGTGGATCAGAATGGCGCCAGCGCGTCCTGCCAGCTTGTCACGGTCCAAGATCCCAGCCCGCCGGAAAAAGCGGCGGTTCCGCTGGTGAACGACGCGGTTTGGGTGGTGGTGGTGCCGCCGAGATTGCCGGTTACGCTCATCTGCCCGGCCTCCCAGATACCGGTATTGGTTGATCCGGTCCCCAGTTTATAGATGGTCTTGGTACCGACCGGATCGGTCGTGCTGTAGGGTGTGGCGATCGTCACTACCGAGGACATGCCGGGAACCCTGAGCGATCCAGCGATGCTGACCAGCAGGCGGGTAGTGGTTGTACTGTTGACCACATAATTAATTTGTTGCTGCAGGTAGCGGAAGCCATCCGTAACGTAGTAGGTATTGCCGTTGATCTTGAAGCTGCCGCCCAACGTGTAATCACGGTTATCGACCTGTTCTCCGGAGTAAGCCCGCCTTTCTTCCGGGATCATGTACACATTGAGCGGAGAGGATGACCGGTACGTCGACGAAGGGTCGTAGGATCCGTGCGTCACCGTATAGGCTATGTTCCAATCATTGAAGGTGACGGCGGCACCGGAGTACTGTGCCGTGAAGGTGTTGGCCACGTTGATATCGACCGATCGGAAGATGGAATCATAGGTGAAGAAAATAAGGCTGGTAGTCTTGGAATAGCCTTTGATCGTGGCGGTCACGTCCGTGACGCCGCTGGTACCGGTATACTTGCAGGTGCGATAGGTATAGCCGTTGGCATTAAAATCAAGGCTTACGGTGAGGGTGTACTCACGCCAACCGTCCACGAGGGCGCCCTTCACCATATAGACCGTGGATTTTAAGCCCGTGGTGTTGTAGGTGAAGGTCTGCGGCGTACCGAACCAGTAGTAGTTGTAGAGCTTGGTGTTCCTGCTGGAATCGTTCGCTACCGTGGCGTCCGCCAGCTCGGTTACCAGCGCATTGATATTGTCCACCATAATGTTGTGGAGCACCTCGTTATCGGTGAGCGTATCGCGTTTCATGTACCCGATGCCGGCATAGGCGGTAAAGATCGAGTCCTGGGCCATGTGGGTGGCGGAGCGCCCAACGGTCACAACACAGGTATCGCTGGCCTTGAGTCCGCCGCTGTCGGTTGTCGTCAGCTGGAAGGTCAGGGTGGCTGTCCCCGCCAAGCCGAGGCTGGGGGCCGTGAAGGTCGGGATCGCGGCCGCGGCGTTCGATAAGGTCACGGAAGTCCCTCCGGTCTGGGTCCAGGCATAGGTCAAGGTCTCGTTCTCAGGATCTGATCCCGAGCCTGACAGCGTGACGGTCGTGCCTTCCACCACGCTCTGGTCCGCGCCGGCATTGGCCGTAGGCGGATCATTATCGCCGGTGACGGTGACCGTGCAGGTATCCGTGGCGGTCAATCCGCCGGTATCGGTCACGGTCAAGGTGAAGACCAGGGCTGTCGAACTGACGGTTATCTGTGGCGCCGTAAAGCTCGGAGTAGCAGTATTGCTGTTCAACAAGGTGACCGCTGTGCCGCTGGTCTGACTCCAACTGTAGGAAGCTATCCCGGCATCATCGGTGGAGGCACTGCCATTCAGAGTTACGCTGGTGCCTTCGGCCACGCTCTGGTCCGCGCCGGCATTGGCCGTGGGCGGATTATTGGTGTTGATCGGGGTCACCGTGATCGTGCAGGTATCCGTAGCAGAGAGTCCTTCATTGTCCGTGACCGTAAGTCTGAAGGTAAATGAGGCAGCTGATGAGCCGGGGTCCGGGGCCGTGAAGCTACAGATGGCGTTGTTGGCGTTTGCCAGGGTGACCGTGGCGCCTGCGGTCTGCACCCAGGCATAATTGACGATAGTGCCGCCGGTAACGTCCGAGGAGCTCGATCCATCGAGGGTCACCGTGGCGCCTTCCTCGACACTCTGGTCCGGACCCGCATTGGCCGTGGGTAGATTGCGGCTGGTTACATTGACAATGCAGGTGTCCGTGGCGCTTAAGTTGCCCGCATCGGTCACGGTCAGCTCAAAAACCAGAGCGGTCGAACCATACGCAGGGGCCGTGAAGGTCGGCTTGGCGGCCGTGGCGCTTGAAAGGGTAACCGATGGGCCACTGGTTTGGCACCAACTGTAGAGTGCGATCCCGTTGTCATCCGTGGAGGCACTGCCATTTAGGGTGACCGTGGCATATTCGGCCACGTTCTGGTCAACGCCGGCGTCGGCCGTGGGCGGATCATTGCTGACGGTGATGTTGACCGTGCAGGTATCCGTGCCGATAGACCCGTCGTCATCCGTGACCGTCAACTGGAAGGTAAGTGACAGGGTCGAGACGCCCGGGTCCGGGGCCGTGAAGGTGGGCGTAGCGGTGTTCGCATTTACTAGGGTGACCGTGGTGGAACCTCCGGTTTGGAGCCAGGCATAGGAGACGATGGAACCATCCGCATCTGTTGAGTTAGCACCGTTGAGGTTCACCACGGCGCCTTCTACCACGGTCTGGTCCGTACCGGCATTGGCCGTGGGCGCCTGATTCGGATTAACGACACTGGTGACATTGACCACGCAGGTGGCCGTGCTGGCCTGGCCGGCTTTATCCGTTACCGTCAATACGAACGTTAGGGCCGTGGCGCTGGATGGGGCAGTGAATGTCGGCTTGCTGGTGGTGGCGCCTGACAGGCTGACGCTGATCCCACCCGTCTGGCTCCAGGCATAGGATGCGATGCCGTCATCGGCATCCGAAGAATTGGAGCCATCCAAAGTCACGATGCTGCCCGCAGTTACGGTCTGGGTCGGTCCGGTGACCGCCTTGGGCATCTGATTCACCTTGTTTACCGTGACCGAGCATTCCTGGGAAGACTGTTGGTTATCCATATCGGTAATAGTCAGCTTGAATACCAAGACTGTGCTGTTTGTCGCAAGCTGAGGAGCTATGAACGTAGGGCTGACCGCATTGGCATTCGACAGGGTCACGCTTGGGTTTCCGCTGACCTGTGACCAGACATATGCCATAATGCCGGCATTGGCACCATTCGAATTAGATCCATCCAGAGTGACAAGTTCGCCTTCGTACACTGTCTGATTGGGACCGGCATCAGCCACCGGCAACTTGGTGTTCTCTTCAGGCGAAACCTTGTCGGCAGAATCACTACCGCCACCACCACCGCCACCGCCGCAACCGAACAGTACGATGATGATTACGATCATTGCCAAAACATTCATCGTCCGCATGGATTCCACCTCGTTATTTTTTGGTTTTGTCATAACAGATAGGTATGCAACGCATATGCCCACAACAACTCATTGATTACATTACTACATATGCTCGGAAAGCTCACAAATGAGCAACACCGCCCCCCATTTAAGGAAATATTTTTCCCTTTATCAGGCATGGCCTCACGGGCCTGCTGCAAACAACCTAGCGTGGTGCCGGAGTTGTTGGCGGTGTTTCGGGTTGTGTCCGTTGGAGCGCGGCGCCCCCACCTTGAGGATTCATCTGCCCTTCTAGTACCTGCAAACGCCCACGCAGCTGGTAATTCTCCTGTAATAGGGCCTGATTCTGGCTCATGCTGGAACGCAGCGAGGCATTCTCGCGTTCGAGGGCCTCCAATCGCTCCTGTAAACTGACCGTCTGGGGTACGCCGGATTGAGCGCCTTCCTTCAAGGGTTCCCGCTGGGCGTCGAGTGATTTGAGTTTGGCGGAGAGCTCATTGCGATCCTTCTCCAGCGCGTCAATATAGGCGATCACCTCACGCAGGCTTTGTTTGTAATCCGTGCTTGATTTTTTATGGTAGCCGAAAACATAGAAACCCAAGCCGAATCCGATGGCAAAGATAATGATGGACATGATCAGGATGGCTTTGGTCTTATTCTTCTGTCCAATCTTCTTTTCCTCTTCCATACACACCCCCAATCCACGATGTAGGGCATATCTCACCGCCAGTCAAGCGACTTTGACTCCCGGTTTTAAACTTGTCGCGCCGCAATCACGATCATAAAAAAAATCATCCCTAAGCACCATTCTAATAGCTCCATATTTGTATCGATATTTTTAATTTATTCGATTATGTACCTCAATATGTATTTTTAACTATATTTATCAATAGGTTATCAACATGATCTCTGGCACCGTTATTGCCCCATGAAAAGGCATAGGACGAATATCCACAAAGGAGGATAACACAATGATAAGCGCAGGCGACACGGCATGGATGTTGGTGGCCACGGCCTTGGTCATGTTCATGACCCCGGGGCTTGGGTTGTTTTACGGAGGCATGGTTCGAACCAAGAACGTTTTGGGGACGATCATGCAGAGCTTCATGTGTCTGGGGATCGTATCCATTCTCTGGGTGATCTTCGGATACAGCATCTCCTTCGGACCTGATCTGGGAGGTTTCATCGGTTCTCTCGACTGGGCGGGTCTTGTAGGTGTCGGAGATATGCCGGGTCCCTATTCCGACAAAATCCCCCATCTGCTCTTCTGTGCGTTCCAACTCATGTTTGCCATCATTACCCCGGCGCTCATTACGGGCGCGTTTGCCGAGCGCATGAAGTTCTCGGCCTTTGTACTCTTCACCGTGCTCTGGGCGAGTTTCGTTTACTTCCCCCTTTGCCATTGGGTATGGGGCGGGGGTTGGCTTCAAAAGATGGGGGCGCTCGATTTTGCGGGCGGGACGGTAATTCATCTTAATGCCGGAGTCGCCGCCCTCGTGGCCGCTCTTATGATGGGGAAACGGAAAGGTTATCCCCAGGAGCCCATGTACCCCCACAACCTGACCATGACCATGCTTGGCGCAGCGATTCTGTGGTTCGGATGGTTCGGATTCAATGCCGGCAGCGCAGCGGCGGCCAACGGAACCGCCACGTACGCTTTCTTCGCCACCCAGATTGCAACCGGTTCGGCCGCTCTTTCATGGATCATCTGTGAAAAGATTATCCGGAAAAAACCGACGACCCTCGGATTTGCCTCAGGAGCGGTCGCGGGACTGGTAGCCATCACGCCCGCATCGGGTTTTGTTACTCCCGTACCGGCGATGATCATAGGACTTATTGCTGGAGCCATCTGCTATTTCGCGGTACTTTCGAAAAAGAAGTTCGGCTATGACGATTCCCTGGATGTCGTGGGCGTCCATGGCGTGGGCGGTCTTTGGGGGGCGATCGCAACCGGCCTCTTTGCATCCATCGGCGGAACGGGTCTCTTCTACGGCAATGCCCATCAGCTCTTTGTACAGCTCATTGCTTCCGGTACCGCTATCATATTCTCTCTCGTCATGACCACCGTTATCCTACTCGTCGTAAAGATGATCACAGGACTGAGGGTGGAGGAGGAAGAGGAAGTTCAAGGCCTTGACCAAAGCCTGCACGGTGAAACCGGTTACTACATCAGGTAATGGAAAATTCAGGCGAAAAGGAGATGAAGAGATGAAAAAGATTGAAGCGATTATCAAACCATTCAAGCTCGATGCCGTCAAGGAAGCTCTTACCACTATCGGCGTGCAGGGCTTGACCGTGACCGATGTTAAGGGTTTCGGCCGCCAGAAGGGTCACAAAGAGATCTACCGCGGGGCGGAATATCAGGTCGACTTCCAACCCAAGATAAAGGTTGAGGCAGTGGTTCGTGCCTCACAGGTGGACCAGGTCATCGATATCATTACCAAGGTGGCCCGCACGGACAAAATTGGTGACGGCAAGATTTTCGTCATCCCGGTTGAAAACGTCATTCGCATACGGACCGGCGAAAGCGGCGATGACGCCATCTGAAACACGAATAACGATTCATCCGGCCCCCCCGGCAGCCGCGGGGGGCCGAGCTTGGGAAGCGTCCGGAATCGCCCAGGCGCGCAAACGCTCACAGGACATCGATGGCCGCATCCGCGCCTTGTTCGAGGCGCGTTACGGCCATGACCATGACGGCTGGTGCATTACGGCCGTCGGCGGCTATGGTCGCCAGGATCTGTGCCCCCATTCGGATATCGACCTTCTCATCATCCTCATGAAACGCATACCGCAGGCCGATCTCCAGGCTATTCTGTCCGGTATCATATATCCATTATGGAATGAGGGCTTGAGCGCCAGCTACAGTATCCGAACCATAAGGCAGGCCTTGAGCGACTGCCGCAGCGATTTTTTCTTCCAGACCTCGCTCATGGATATGCGCCATCTCTGCGGCGACACCCGTGTATCCGACAAACTCGCCCATGGTCTGCATAAAAACTTACAGGGGAATCGTGCGCTCAGACAATTTTTCAGCGATCTTTCGTTGCACAGCCAGAAGCGCCATGCCAAGTACGGCGATGCCTCCTACATCCTCGAACCCGACCTCAAGGACGGACAAGGGGGACTGCGCGACTATCACGGCATGCTATGGCTGGCACAGACCGTCCTGGATATAAAAGATCCGGCCACGCTGGAAACGACGGGTATCATCAGCAGCCTTGACTGTCGCGAACTCGAACGCGCCCTGGACTTTCTCCTGCGTCTAAGATCCAGGCTGCATACCCTTGCGGAACGCAAGAACGATCGTTTACACTTTGAATATCAAGAGATCATCGCCCGCGAGTTTGCATTTGAAGGCTGCCGGATCAAGATGGCGGTCGAAACGCTGATGCAGGATCTGCACCGCAGCACGCTGGCGATTAAATCGATCAGCACGGCGGTCTTCACCTTCTGCAGAACACGTCTGGGTTTGGCCGATTCTGAGTCCCCCCGTAAGCTGGGGCGGGATTTCGCGGTAGCTTCCGGAATGATCACCTTTGCCGATCCCGACCCTGGGCGCCCCGAAGAGCTGATCACGATCTTCGAACCTTTGGCCATGCACGATTATGACCTGCACCCCATGGCGCGAACCTTTATCAGGAATAACCTTAACCTGTCGGCCAAGGCGCGCAGCCACCCCTCTGCACAAAGAGCGTTCCTGAAGATCCTAGAGCTCCCCTATGCATCCAAAGCGCTGACCTTGATGCTGGAACTGGGAGTTCTGGAACACTTCATACCGGAGACTGAGAAGATCAAAGGCCGCATACAATACGACGTATATCACACCTATACCGTGGACATGCACAGCATCCATACCACCGCGCATCTGAAAGCTTTGGCCGCGCTCGAGCCGGAGGCCTTCGCGCATGTCCGCAACCCTGCGGTGCTATTCCTGGCCGGCTTCCTGCACGATATCGGCAAGGGCCACGGCAGGGATCATGCCCGCACAGGCGCCGGCATTGCCTATACCATTGCCCGCCGGCTCGATCTGCCGCGAGAGAGTGCCGAATTGGTGCGTTTTCTGGTCCTGAATCACCTCATCCTGGCCAATACCGCCCTCAGACGCGACCTGTCCGAGGAGAAGGTTGCCTTTGACTGCGCCCGGACGGTCCAGGATGCCCAACGCCTCTCCATGCTCTATTTGTTGACCATCGCCGATTCCAAGGCCACGGGCGAGGCGGCCTGGACCGACTGGAAGGCCGCATTGATAAAGGAACTCTACTATAAGGCGCTCATGATCCTGCTGAAAGGCGATTTGAGAGACCCACGCAATGTCACTCGGCTGGAGCACAAGTGGGAGGCCCTCATCGAACACGTCGGCGTCGAACCGGCCATACAGGAAGCAGGGGGCCTCTGGGTCCTGCCGCAGGCCTATATCCTGGCCTTTGACGTACCCACGATCATCGAGCATTTACGCTTCAGCGGCGGCATTCTAACCCTCAAAGATATTCATGTCCATGTGGCCCCTCAAGGGGCCCATTTTTCCCTGACCGTGATCGCCCGCGACCGGCCCGGCCTTATAGCCTTGTTGACCGGTATCCTGGCCTCCCGGCATATCAACATTCATACCGCCAAGGTCTTTACATGGCTGAACGGCCTGGCGCTCGATGTCTTCGAGGTCTCCCCTCCCTGGCCGGATTATGATACGTGGGATCAGATCGCTGGAATGTTCAGACGCATCGTTGACCTTGAGATCGACCTGGCCAAAGCTCTGGCAGGGATAAGACCGCTGCTCAAACAACAGCGCAAGGTGTGTTCAGAGGCCACCCCCACGGTCATTATCGACAATGAATCGTCGGATTTCTTCACTTTGATCGAAGTCTACGCCGAAGACCGCATCGGGCTTTTACATGCCATCACCGAGGCCCTGCACGTTCAGGGATTGAACATCCACCGCGCCATTATCACCAATAAAGCCGATCTGGCGGCGGACATCTTTTACGTGGTGGACGCCAACGGAGATAAGATCGTGGATGAGGACGACCAGAGCCGGATCATGGCGGCTCTGAGTTCAGCGGCTTTGCACTGGAATTTTCCGGGTAAATGAACTAGATGATGCGGAAAAGGTGAGAAGCTATGCTGAGCAAGAGAATAATCGTCTGTCTGGATGTGCGCGACGGCAAGACCACCAAAGGGATCAAGTTTCTCGGCAACGTGGATATCGGCGATCCCGTCGAGATGGCACGCCAATACTATCTTGAGGGCGTGGATGAATTGGTATTCTACGATATCACGGCCTCATCGGACAAACGCGATATCATGATCGACGTGGTCGACCAGGTGGCCCGCACCATCTTTATCCCCTTCAGCGTGGGCGGCGGCATCCGCAGTATCGACGACATGTACCGCGTCCTCAATGCCGGGGCGGAGAAGATCAGCATTAACAGCGCCGCGGTGCTGAACCCCGACCTCATCGCCCAGGGAGCGCGCATCTTCGGCAGCCAGTGCATCGTCTTAGGCATGGATGCCAAGTTTGTGGGGAAAAGCCCCCGCATACCCAGCGGCTACGAAGTAGTCATCGACGGCGGCCGTAAGCCCATGAACATGGATGCCCTCGTTTGGGCCCGGCGCGCCCAGGACCTCGGCGCGGGCGAAATCTGCCTGAACTCCATCGATGCCGACGGCACCAACACCGGCTACGAGCTCACCATCACGGGCCTGATCGCGCGCGCGGTCCACATACCGGTTATCGCCTCGGGCGGGGCGGGGGAACCCGAGCATCTGCGGGACGTCTTTCTCAAGGCCGACGCCGACGCGGCCCTGATCGCCTCCATGGTTCATTACGGAAGGTATACCATAGCGCAGATCAAGGAATTCTTGAAAAACGCACATATCCCGGTACGGGACATGGTTTGAAAAAGCTCAAGCCCCCTGACGTATCCAGGGGGCTTGAGCTTTTTTAGAACAGAAAGATGGGCAGCGAATCCGGATTCTTGCCGAAGCAGGTGATGTCGTCGATCTTCTCGATCTTGCCACCCCTGAGGATGGCGTAGAGGAAACGCTCCACGCCGATGCCGCCGCCGAAGGTATCCGGGAACAGGGATTTGCCGTCCGCGCCCTTCATGGCCACGGTGGTCAGAAACGGCCCATAGCCGTCGAGCATCTCGATATTGGAGATGTTGCCATCCTTGAAGACCGGGCGTTCGATCAGAATCTTGTTGTCGATCAAGCGCTCGATGATCGGCTCGTAGAGCCATTCCCGGATAGCTCCCGAAAGCACCTCCAGGGCGGGCGTGAACTTGCCGGTATCGCGCAGCTTGGTCTTGGCGCAGATATCGTAGTTGTAGATCATGTCCGAGGTAAAGGATGCGATCGGGGTCTTGCTGCCGTCCGGACGGATATAGGGGTAGATAAGGTCGTAGTTTTCGCGCATAAGGCCCGTAATCCAGAAGAACTGGACGGGAACTTCCTCGCCGGCCTTGGCGTCCAGATCGGCCTTACCATAGCGTTTGAGGATTTCATCATGTTTAAGACGCGGAAAAGGCTGTTTGGGAACCTCCAGCGCTACACCCAGGACCTTGAGATCCTGCTCGTTTCTTTCCAAAATGGCACGCACGCCGGCTATCACCAAACGTTCGAAGAAATCCAGGGCCTTTTCCAAATCCTCTTTGAGGATCTTCTTCACCTTCTCGGGTTCGTTTTTATACGCATCGAAGGTGATGCCGCGGTTACGTCTGACCTCGATGTCGATCTGGGAGAAATCGATCAGGTACTTGCCGCGCTGCTTGCGTTGCGGGCTCTCGATCTCGAGCCGCAGATTGGGGGAATCCACGAAGACGCCCTTGAAGCGTGGGTTAAAACAGGACATGAACTTGTGATAGATCATGGAGTGCGTGGTGACATAAGGCATGCCTTTGTAATGCACCGTGGGAACATGCTCCACATCGTGCGCCAGGGGGTCGGTGATCGGGCTGATCTGAATGCGTTCCAGGTTGAGGAGCCCCTCGTTCACCAGAAAATTATTGACGGCTGTCACAAAACTGGTGCGGATGGCCATGGCGGCATAAATGGAATCGCCGACCCATTTATTGACATAATTCTCCCGGATGAAATCCTCGAACGAGGACCCCGATTGGACCAGGGATGCCTGGAAATGAAACAGATCTTCGCCGATGAAAGCCATATCGAACCTCCTGTAGAGAGCTGATTTCATCCCTTAGCAGCTCTGTGTTCATACAGCAAGCGCTATGCCAAGAATTCCTCTATTCTCCAATGGGGTCTAAATCACATTTCACGTATATTTTCAATATATTGTACGCATAGCAGGTGAATATGTAACGGCTCTATTCCATGACAATTTTGTCTTACTCACGACCAAAAGAACATAATCGCACCGCCCGCATGGGTCGCTCGACCCCTGATTCAGCGGTTGACCGCTCCCTGTGACTCAGGGAAAATCCCACGCAAACGCCGGTCACGTAAGACAGTTACATCCCGGCCAGCTTCCCTCATTATCATACTCCATATCGATTCGCGACAAAAGAGGGGGAGCATATGAAACCACGCATCATCAAGTTTCCAGCCCAGTACACCGGCCATCATGACCGGCCTTTCCGCTCTGAGACCCTGGAGGATCCGACAGATCCTCTGTTTCACTCTGTCACAGGTGCGCCTTGTCCATTATGGGCGTTCTCCCTGCTCCCGGTCATTCCTAATAGAAATCAAAATGGTTCTTGACAACCGGATACACCTATTATACTTGACCGACTAGTCGGTCATTTTATTGCAGGGGGGGATGGATCAATGCCCAAACAAAACACGCTCTACGAGAAAACCGGGGGGCGGCGCATTTCTCTGTACGCCGAACTGGGGAGGTATTTCACGGCCGACGGCGGTTTCGATGAAACAACTTTCCGGCAAATCATCCAGACCTCGCTGAAAGATTGTGTCCGGAGCCTTACTCCCCAGGAGAGCCCTATCGCTCAGGGAAAATGGCTCTCAGCCTATCTAAGCGAGGTCATGGATTATCTCTCTGAAAAGGGTATGCCGGATGCGGCCTCCAATCTCTGCAAAACGGCGGTTGAAGAAGCCACCAACGCTGGCATAGGCGAAGTGGCCATATCACCAAAACACCTGAAAGGGTTACTGCAGACCATACCCCCCTTAAGCGCCGGCAAAAAGAAGCGCCAACGCTCGCTGGACGAAAAGAGAAAAAAGATCTACCAGGCGGCACTCAAAGTATTCTCTGAAGACGGCTTTCACCAGGCGACCATGAACAAAATCGCGACCCAATCCGGGGTGGCCAAGGGCACGGTCTATGAGTATTTCAAGAGCAAGGAAGAACTCCTCGACCAACTTTTGGAGGAACGCTATGAAGAGATCGTCGAGCGGATCAGCGCCATTTGCGACCGCGGCACCAATGTCCTGGAACAGACCCGCGAGATGATTGAATTCTGGGTGGGTTTCATCGAGGAGAATCCCCAGCTCTATCGCTTGATCCAGAGCGAGGCCATCTTTCAGCGCTCAGGCGATAAGGTTATGTTCTATGATTACATGATCTCGCACCTGCCCATGTTCAAGGAACGCATCGTGGCCTTGAACCGCGAAAAGAATCTTAAGACCACCAGTTTCTACACCACCTTCTATGGCATCCTCGGTTTCATCGACGGCGTGGCCCAAAAATGGTTCAGGTGCCAAATGGATTACCCCCTCAAGGACGAAATCCCGGTCATCCTGGAGGTGCTTTTCAACGGATTCGTCGGCGAACAGATTACGCGCCGGCATTTTTTCTCACCAACCGCAGATGAATGAAACCACGGGGAAAATGCTCATGGCTTAAAAGGATGCCCCCGTCAATGGGAGAACGCGTCGGGCTTAAGCCTGATCTTCCAGCACCGCCATGCTGGTATAGGTAATGAATCCGCTATCCGACCGCGTCCCACCCGTTGACGGTACGCATACACTACTTTTGGGAGGATACAATATGCTTGAGGAAAAAGGAACCGCTATTTTAGGCAATACCAGGGGACGCCGCATCGCTCCACATGGATCAGAAAGCGTGCATCCATCGCAATGGTACCCGGCCACACATCCAGGTCGTTCACAGGTGCCATACTTGCTGCGCCCCATATCCGTTTCACGCCTCATGAATGCAGAAATCCGCAAGATTTGGCGCTCCAGCGACTACCAGGGACATGACTTCAGCCCCTTCGACGTCTCGCTCATCCCCAACAAGTTTAGACTGGCCCGGGTGCTGGCCTGTGGCCTGAAGTCGAGCGTGGCCACCTATTCCCAGCATTGGCAGGGCATGTATTGCGACTGGACCTTCAATGCCCATGTCGCAAAAGCCTTATCCCTCTGCGGCTGCATGGCGGGCGGGGAACGGTTCGTCAAGAACGCCTTTGCCACGGTCATGCTCTTTAACACCGGGTATGGCGGGGTGTTCATGGATATGCTCAAGAATCGTCGCAGACGTCTGCCTCCCAGCATGGAAAGCCTTGAGAACCTGGACATGGGTACCTTTGAAAACAACCTGAGGAGCGCCATCGGTGCCGTACTGGGTGGCCAATACGGGGTGAATATCATCCGGCGTTCGCTGTCAGAAAACTTGGTGGAGGGCGTGAATCAGAAAGGGTATCAGACCTTGCACAAACTTGCCTTTGTAGAGGGCATGGACCCTAAGGGCCGCATCACCTGTATCCTGCAGATCGGGCTCAAGCAGCCTCAGGATCAGACCTTTCTCGCGCCTGGGATCATGGACTTGGCCGGCGCCAAGATCATCGAGCGCAAGAGCGAACGCCGGGGCGCCGATTTCACCCGCGACGTACCCGTGGCGGTCATGTCACACTATTTCGCGGCCGTGAATCACGAATTGAAAAAAACCGATCTGCACGATGCCATCCGGACTATTACGGTTGAAGGCGGCACACCCGGGGGCAATGTAAAACTCATGTCCATACGCAAGTATATCAATCAGGGTCTACGACAATGCTTTAACGATACCGTCGCCGCCTATAAAGCCAACGTGGATGATGGGACCACCACCCTGGATTTCGAAACCTACCGCGACATCGCCCAATTTACGCGCGATCTCGGCCAGAAGGTTCTCAAACCACGCGAGGACGCCCACAAGATGCTCTTCATCTACATCGACCTTATGGCCCTCAAGGAACGCGGCATTCCTATCGACATCGCCGAGCAGACCGCCGGTAACGCCATCCAGGCCGGACTCAACTCGGTACACCTGGAAGGCACTACGGATATCCCCGAAGGACAGGACCTCCTCTACGGTGCGTTCTGCATGACCGGCCCGATCCATTCGGCCGAACTCATGGATAACAATGCCCAACTAGAACGCGGATGGGGACAAGGTTTCTGGCATATCCTGGCGCCTGAACTGCCGCCGACCAATAAGATGCTTGCCGTGGTGGCCATCGCGGCCAAAAACGAGCAGGATGCCTTTATCGCCGAAATCCAGGCCATGGACGAACGCAAGTCAGTCAACGAGATTTTCTGGTACAAGACCTGGAATCACCCTCAAGGCAAACGCCTGGATGTCCCGCAATGGATCTCCTATGCCCACGTCCTGGAGGTCCTTCCGATTCCGGGGAATTCAATCGCCTTAATTGAGAAATCCCTGCCCGAGCACATGCCTGAGGAGCATCCCCTTTCGGAAGAATTCCGCCTGATGCTGGGATGATCAGCTCCTCTTAGCGGGCTGCCTGAATAGGGAATAGGCACCAATCCACCAGCATGCTACAACCTACTGCCTCTATTTAGATTCGCCCGGACCGCACAGGTCCGGGCATTTTTCTTTCCCCTTGATCGGCTTAAAACAATGCCATACTCCCTGCAGACATCTCTTTACAGATCCCCAATGAAATTGCCTTGGACAACAATCCGTGATCATGGTATATTCTGAGGGGTGATATTTATTGAAATGTTCGTGATGAGTAGCGTGCTGGGTACGGACAAACCGGACCATTGCCTGATCAAACACCGTAGTACTGCAATGTCGATAACTTTTTAATCCCCTGCCGGAAAATACCGTGCAGGAGATCTGATGATAGGAGGAAGCATGAGCCTACCGGAAAAAACCCATACAGCGATCAAAGATCAGATAACCAATGCAACGTTGAGCTTATTATTGACCGAAGGGCTGGAGGCTACCAATCTTTCAAAAATTGCCAGCGAGGCGAATATCTCCGAGCAGGAACTGCTGAGCTACTTCAAAGACAGGCGGGAAATCTTGCTGGCTTCAATGGATTATATCTGCAAGCGTCTCGTCGATTACATAAACTCCGCCGAAGAAGATATCGTCTTGTTTATCTTGCTGGTAAGAGCGGTTATGATCGACGCCGAAGAGGTTCACCATGAAGATCCTTGGACTCAGTTTGAAGAGATCACAAATGCTACCAGCAAGAAGCTGCAGGAGGCTCTTCAGAAGAAATTCCTCATTGATCTGGATAAGACAAATGGATTGTTGCAGCATAAGGGTGATGGAATTTCAAAGACACCTTCGAACGGGAGCCTTCCCGCATGGGAGATCTTTTCGATGGGATTTGCCCTCGTCTTTGCCAATATCTTGGGGTATGGAGATATCATAGCTCAAAAAAAATTGCGTGAAGCTATTGAAGGCATCATCAATGACAAGATACCTGCAAGGGACATCAGACGCACTGGGATAGACCCGCCCACTTAAAAGCGGTCGGTATTCCACGTAAGGCATCCCTCCGCAGAGGTATGCCTTACTCCTTCGGAATCCAAGAAAACCACCGCATCGGTTCTTTGACGGCCTGCTTGAGCTTCGGATTTCTCCAGCAGTCGAAACGCGCCTTCACAATGGCAAGCCGGAGAAGCTGTTTATTGAATGGCATGCGGTCCATCTTTTCTTTGCGGGCGAGCTTATTGGCAAAACCGCACGAGAATTTCTGGAAGTCTTGCTTGGCTTGCTCGGGATCGGTCACCGCCAGGCTGGCCACTTTGCCCGAGAGCAAGGCCCCTACGATGCCGTAGCCCCAGAAGGGCTCAATCATGCCGCTAAGCGTCCCGGCCAGAATCTTGTCGTTCCAGTAGAGCTTGGTTTCGCGGGGGAAGTATCCGAGGAAATTTCTCCAGCGCGGGAAATCCAGACCATAGCTGTCCTTAAGCACCTGTCTGAAACGTTCAAGATCATGTTCATGAAGCGGCGTACGCGAGAAGAGCAAGGCGAACATCATGCCGTTGAGCGCGGCGGAGTAGCCATAGTCCACACTGAAGCGACCCATGTGAATAGCCCCGTGCGAGCCGCCTTTATCCCAGGGAATCGTAGCGAGGTATCCATAGGTTGAACTGTATTTCACCCCAACGAGCTCGTAGACCTCCTTATAGAGTCCTGTGGCGATGATACTGCCGGCCGGAGCCGCTTGCAGCGCATCGGGGTCAAGCGAATGGCCGAAACGGAACTCGACGCCTGCCTCTTGGGCCAAAGCGAAGAGTCTGCGGTCGATCGAGGTTTCCCGCGGCCCCCGCTCCACATTGTAGGCCTTGGAATTGTGCACATAGGGCGGCAGCGTCAGGCGCTTGGAATCATACCAGAACTCGGGATAGATATCGGTCGGAACGAAATACTCCGAGAGATCGATGCCGATATAGTCCCAGGTCTGCCGAGGCTGCAAGGGGGTGGTATGGATGGAGGGATGGACATCAGGCGAGCCGCCGATAGCCGATTCACGGTCGTAAATGGTAACCTTGTGCCCCTGACGTGCCAAATCAATGCCCGCGACCATGCCGGCCAATCCGGCGCCGAAGATGGATACATGTTTCATCAGTACATGGACCTCCTCTGCCAATATTCAGTTATCTCTCCACGAGACATTCAATGCCAAAAACAAGCGATTCAATCCATGGCCGCCCAGGCAGCCCGATCACGATCGCGATGCAACCTTCAATCCCTTGCTATCCGCCGGTGTCAGGCCCTTGATAATGACTTCCAGGATCTGATCCGTGGCATCCTTGATGGAGATCTCATTCAAGGCATTCCTTTGGGGACGAAAGACGTATTGCCTGATGGCCATCTCCACTGATCCATTGAGCATGTATGAGGCCATGATCGGGGTTATCTTCTTGCTGAACAAGCCCATTTCCTGGCCTTCCCGTACGATCTCGGCCGCACCCTCCAGCGAGAGCTCGTAGAGTTTCTGGTTCTCCTCATCATGAAATCTGTTCAGCATGGGGATGTCCATGATCATGACCTTCACCAGATCAGGGCTTTTCTGAAAATTATCAAAGACATACTGTACCAAGCAACGCAGCTTATCGCGCGGATCGAAATAATCCCGGCTGATCTGTTCGATCTTCTTCAGATAGACCTGCGTGTTCTCCTGAAAGATGGCGATCAGCAGATCATCCTTGCTGGGGAAGTACCGGTATATCAGGCCATACGCGATCCCGGCTTCCTCCGCAATATCAGCCACGCGGCATCCGGAATACCCCTGCTGCGCAAAGACCTTAACGGCCGCCTTCAGTATTAAATTTCTCTTGGAAAGATTCAATTTCGGTTCCGCCATGGGCATGCCTTCTCCTGCTTTTCCCGTCCTTTCACCATTAACGCGGCCTTTGCTTAAGGTCAAGACCCGATCACATTGAATCTATTCAACTTATGGAGCAGGCCAGGTACACCTTTTCCATGCCCGTCCACGCCGGTTGCCTGTACCGCCACGGTGATCGCAATATCCTCATTACATCCCCCGATTATGCCGACGGCACCATCTCCCGGGCAATCAAGGCGGCGCCGATTGCCCCCACCATCTGCGGGTCCCACCCGATCTTGTGGATCTTCACCCCCAGCGCTTCCTCAAGGGCGTTGAACATCCCCTCATTCTTTGCCACTCCGCCGGTCATGCCTACCTCCCCTTCCACGACGATCCCCTTGGCCAGGGCCGCCACCCGATGAGCCATGGCACGGTGCAGACCGCAAACAATATCCGGTACGGGCTTGCCCGCGTTGATCAGCGACACGATCTCGGTTTCGGCAAATATCACGCACTGGTTCGAGACCTTGACCGGCGTTGTGGATTTCTGTGAGACCGAACCCAGATCTTCCAGCCGCACGCCTAAAGGTTTGGCCATCACCTCTAGGAACCTGCCGGTACCAGCGGCGCACTTGTCGTTATAGGCATAGCGTATGACCTTCCCCTTTTCATCGAGCTTGATGGCCTTGGCGTCCTGGCCGCCGATATCGATGACCATGCGGATGGATGGTTCAAGCCACTGGGCCCCCCGGCCATGACAGACGATCTCGGATTCAACGGCCTGGGCGAACGTGACCTGTTTCCTGCCATAACCGGTACCAACACAGCGCTCCACCTGATCCATGCGCATGCCTGCCTGGGCAAGGGCCTGCGCCATGACCTCGCGCGCCGATTCCTCGGGATCGGGTTTATCCCGCATGACGCAGGCAGCCAGGATGTTACTGTCCTCCATGATGACCGCCTTGGCGGTCCGCGATCCGATATCGCATCCGGCCACGATCATAAACTCACCCCCCTGGCCAGCAGGGCCGCCCCGAGCGCGCCCACGATCTGGGGATCGACCGGCAAACGCCGCACGCGCATGCCGGTTATGGATTCCAATGACTTGACCACCCCCATGTTCTTGGCCACCCCGCCGGTCATGCACAGGTCGTTCTCGATCCCGATGGTATTGATCAGCGTGGCCACGCGGCCGGCCATGGCATCATTGATGCCGGCGCAGATGTCAGGAAGCGGTGTGCGCTCACCCACCAGCCGAATGATCTCGGCCTGGGCCCAGACCGTACAGGCGCTGGCAAGAACGGCCGGCTGTTTGGACTTCAGGGAAAGCTGGCCCAGATCCTCGAGCGTGATCCCCATGAGATCGGCCATGACCTCCAGGAACCGGCCGGTGCCCGAGGCGCACTTGTCATTGGTGTAAAATTTGGCGATCTGGCCCTTGGCGTCGACCCGCATGGCCTTGCAGTCCTGGCCGCCGATATCGATGATGGTGCGCACCGCGGGCATGATCCAGTGGGCGCCTTTGGCATGGCAGACCAGTTCGGAAATGCACTGATCCGCAAACGGGATCTTTTCCCGGCCGTATCCCGTGCCCACGCAGCGTTTAATATCCTGTTTGCCGATCTGTGACAACGCCAGCGCTTTGTGCAGCACCTCCTCAGCCGAGCGCGCGGGACTGGTATTGGCGTCGATCACGGCATAGCCCAGGATCCTGGTCTGGCCCAGCACGACCGCCTTGGCCGTTAGGGAACCGACATCGCATCCGGCCACGATCATTGCAGTACCCCCCTGATTTTCAAAAATTCGCTGCACTTGCCGATCAGGTTGTCCACCGGGTCCACCCGGTTGTCAAAGGAATCGCCGTAGCTGACAAAGGTGGGGTAGCCCGCCTTCTCCAGATCCCTGACCATGAGCTTGACATTGCTCCAGGTGTTACGGCACCCCATGGTCCCGATATAGAATAAGACATCCGGTTTGACGATGCGGGCCATGGAGAGCGTGTCGTCCAGCCACATCATGGGGGCGTCATAAGGGCCCCTGATATTCTTGACCATGGGAAAGCGCGAGGTCTGGAGCGCCAGCGAATCGATGATTTTGTCATAGGATGAAAGATCCATTTCATAGCCCTCCTCCGGATGCTTGAGGAAGGGGTTGCCCTTGGGCCAGAAATCGTTCAAAAAGGCCGCGACATTCGAAATGCCCTGTTTGCGGTTCCATATGATCCATTTGATGTTGGGGCAGAAATGATCGATGTAGAAGAAAAAGGCCCGCACCTTTTCCTCGCCGACCCCGGCAATACCCTTGGCGGCATTGGCCTTGGCGATCCTGAGCATGGATTCCAGGAGCGTGGTATACTGCTTGGATCCCAGATAGATCATGCGGAAGGCGAAGTTCATCATGGCATACAGGGGGGGCATGGGGCAGGGGATGATCTGCTGCAGGTCCTGGAGCTCGTTGAACATCTTGTCCTGGATCACGATCTCATCGGCCACTTCACGCAACCGGTCCATGTCCATCTTGCGGCCCGTCTGTTCCTCCAGGAAGGCCACCATGTTGCGAAAGTCCGCGCGGTGGTATTCGGCGGCCCTCTCGTCCGTCAGGGTGGGCGGATAATTGATGTTACACTGCGGGATGCCCAGATAGGACGAGGCAAAGGCATAGGAAACGGCGTTGGAGTCGCACACCCCGGCCGTGGAGTACAGGATCATGTCGGGTTTTACGCCCAGTCCCGCCAGGATCGGACCCAGGGCGAGCCGCTGTCCGGTGCAGGAAGTCTCGGTGAAGCCTTTTTCGCAGCCGAAGTCCAGACAGTCGCTGATGCCCTGCTTCCATACGGCCGTGTAGAAGGTGGTCATGGCCTCGAGGCAGAACGGCACGATGTCGAAGGCATGCAGGATGGCGGGCGAGAAGTTGAAGGTGACCAGGGCCACCTTCTTGCCATGCGCATGCGCATTGACGATTTCCTCAATGTAGTCTCTGATGAAGGTCACCATGAGCACGCCCGGCTCGCCGGTGCGGATGATCTCGTCCAAGGCGTCCCGATAGCTGGGGGCATAATTCAGTGAGTACTGATATTCCTTCTGCGTGGCGTTGGACAGGCCCAGCGCCTTGCGGGCCAGGCTTCCGAGACGCCAGTCAAAATCATATTCTTTAAACACTTCGCGCATAGGTCCCCCTTAGATACTCAGGCTCATGGAAGCCCCGCTCTTGAAGCGCTGTATATACAGCCGTGCCCGGTCCTTCAGAATGTCCATGGTGTTCTGTTTGGCAATATGGTTCAGGACCGGCAGGGCATGCTCGCGGAAAAGGGTCAGGGCATCGATGGCCCGCTGGCGTTCGGCCACCATACGCTCCTCATCCATGGCGATACTCAAAAGCGTCTCCATGGTTATCATCTGATGGTCCACACAATCTTGACACATAGGCACACCTCCATTTCCGTTTTTTACTGGATCCGCTCCAGAAAGGCATCCACCCGCATGCGCACGCGGCCGTCCTCGACCAGGGGACCATACTCCCGTTCGATGCGTATGCACGGGATGCCCATGGCCTCCAGATCGCGTTCGAAAAGGCCGTTTTCCGAGCCGTGCATGTCGCAGAAACGGACATTCTGCAGGATGACCCCGTCCACCTTGGCCTTGAGCGCCTTTTCCTTGAGGCTCTGATAGCGGGGCTGATAGTAGGCGAACATGCGCGGGCAGAAGCTGCGGTTCAGGTAGCGTTCGGACAGGGCTTTAACCGGGTCACCCTCGGTGCTTACCAGATCGTCGAAGAGCTTGGAGCCGAAGCAGAGCGTGTCAGCCACGACCACGGCGCCGGCCTCCTCGATGACCCGCACCAGATCGGTATCATCGGTCACGCTGCCGCCTAAGAGCACGCGCTTGCCTTTCATCCCATTGGGCTTGGCCTGTTCCAGCTCTCCCAAGGTTTCCTCCAGCAGGGGTACGTATTCGCTCCACGGCAGGGCCGTGGAGGCCAGGATGATGGTGGTGGCATCGGTCCCGGAGATAACAATCTCATCGCGCATGCGCAGCTTTTCCAGACGCTGCAATAGCCGCCGACCCGTATTGTAGAGCTCGATCTGCTCCCGTAAGCGCTCGTCCGTGATCTTGACACCGAAATGGTTCTCCAGACTCTCAATGAGCAGGCGATTTTCCTCCTCGAACCACTTCAGGCTGTACGGCTCAACCTTATGCGGCGTGCCATAGTAGTGGTAGTAGGCCGGCAGGATACCCGGAATATCTTCATTGGCCTTGCGCCAGCACTCCTCCAGACGCCGCATGGTGTCACAGCCGTTGGTGATGATGGCGCCGTCGAGAAAGCGGTATGTGCCTTCCCCGGCCAATTGCAACAGGCATTTGGGATAACTGCAGACCACGGGCCCGTAATAGCTGTCGCCGATGTCCGTGGTGGCTGCCTCGATCCCCCGCAAGCGGTAGGGCAGCAGACCGGCCGCGCCGATGATCTCGGAAGGCACGTAGGTGCACGAATACCCCACCACCTTTTTGCCGGCGGCCTTCCAGGCCTGTACCGAGCCGTTATTGAGCTGATTTGCCGCTTCGCTGAGCTCTTTTCTCACCTTTCACCTCCTGCTCCGAAAATAAGACACTGCGTAAGGCTACCAGGGCCTCACCGTGTTCCGGGGAAGCATTATCCGGGGCCAGCAAGGCGGCCACACCTTTGACCAGGTTTGGAACCACCGCATCGGTAATCGGTTTGAGGGCTGTTAATCCATCCTGGATGAGCCATTCCGAACAGTTTTTCAGCTCATCCAGGTCCAGGCAGGTGGCCACGGAGGCGCACAGATTCGTAAGACGCTCGGGGTCATGGGCATGGATGGCATTGGCCAAGCGCAATACCGCGCTTAAACCATCGCCCAGTTCCTGGGTATCAAGCCCGGCCATGCCATCGGAAATGGCCTGGAGCACCTCGGCACGAGGCAGCTCTTCCAGTACGCCCACCTTCTTGCGCCAGGTGCGTATGGCCGGGTTCTTGAGTTTGGCATAGGCGCCCAGGAGTTCGTACACGAACTCCGGATGATCGCCCAATACCACGGCTTGGGCCTGGGCCATGAATTCCTTTTCCTCGGCCATGGCCACCTGGGCCTTACGCTTCAGCACCGGATCCATGGCCGCGTAGGCTTCCAGCAGCACGCGCCGCATATCTCTGGTAGTGAGCGATTCGCCCCCTTCCATGTAGAAGACGCTGCCCATATGCAGCTGCCTGATCACCTCGTTGAGCGAGTTCATGATGGCGCCGATGGGCGCGCCTTCGATATCGCGCATCAAGGCAAATAAGAGTTCCGTGAGCAGTTCGGGTGCAATGGGGTTGAGCGAACCCACCACTTCCTGCAAGGCCTTAATGACGATATTGATGGCCCTGACCGCGCTGGCGGCCAGCATCAGCACCTTGGAGGGATATTCCCATAAGATTTCAACGACCTTGGTGACCATGGCCACGAGCGGACCTTCACTTGCATCGAGAAGATCCTTGATCTCCGCGAAATCACTGTTTTTGAAAAATGTCTCCAACGGGGTTTGAGCCAGGTCGACCAGCAAGCCGGGTTCTTTTTCAAGCATGGCGCTCAGCCCCTGCAAACTCGACGTGAACAGCTTGCCGAGCTGCGCGTGGTCGATACCATGCACCATAGCCTTGATGGCATTGGCCTTCTCTTGTGGTGATAGGGCTTGCATGGCATCCCCCATTCGCGTCAATGCGGCCAAGATGATGTTCACGACCTCCGGCACTGCGCCAAAGATATCGATTATGTTGTGCGGATCGGACCAAAAGACCTCAAGGGCATGACCGTTGTCGCGGGCCGATCGCGGATCGATGAACCCGTAGGCCGCCTTCAGGATGACATGCTCGGTCAATTTCTTCTTGACCCGGCTCTGGCCCGACCAAGCATAGAACAGATCGGCGATAACATTTTTAACCACCTCCTTGCCGCCCTGGGTCCTGATCACGCCGGAGACGATCTTGCTCAAGAGCTCAGCGCCATTGCCGCCCTGCGTCACGCCGTGCTTGTGTTTGAACCATTCTTCCATATCGCTGCCGCTCATAGCGTTTGCCTCCTCTTCTTCCACGTAGTGAAGCGTTCCCGAACACGGCCGGCCAGCATCTGCGCCGCCCAAGAGAAGAGCTTCGGCCGCTGATCAAGCACGGCATTGAGGATGGTACCGGTCATCCGGGAAAGTTCATGGGCATCGATATTGGCCATAATACCTTTCGCCAAGGCGGATATCTGGGTGGGATCCTGGCTGTGGAGGTCATTGACGTTGCGAGCCACCACAGTAATCGCTTTGCCGACGGCTTTGGGCGTGTCCGTACCCGAGGCCCGGATCAGACCCTGGGTGAGCCGTATGGCAGCCGACCCCGCTTTGTGCAAGGGTTCGGTATCCAGGTCCTCCCTCAGGGCCTGAATAACGGCCAACAACATTGGGGGTGGAAATTTCTCCTCAGCCTGAATGATCACCTCGCTCAAGGCCCCGATGAGGTAATTGATGATGGCCGGCAGGCCATCGACCAGGGCAAGGGCGACGCCCACATCCTCCCAGAGGAGCGTGCGCACGAGCTCGGCACCGTTCTTGGGGTTGATGTTAACCAGAGACTTCCAAAGCATCTCTTTGATAAACGGGGTATCAAGGATCTCCTTGAGAACACTGCCCGTATACGCGGATGGGATGGTTCCATCGATGCCGTTCATACCCCACCTCCTTCGTCGGACAGGGTCTGAACGCCCGCGTCGGGTGCGTTTTGGGAAAAGAGCGGTGCAATTTCGGCCAGGATGCGGGATAATCCCGTTGTGACATTCCCCACCGCCACCAAATCTATGTCGGCCAAGATGATCCTGACCACCTCGCGTAAAAACTCCGGTGGAAAATGGTCGTTGATCTGCGTTACCGTTTCTTCGGCCGCCTTGATGCAGGCATTGGCCACCTTTGGGATGGCATCCGCGACTGACAGTGCCACCCCCACATCCTCCCAAATCAAGGTACGCACGAGATCCGGGACGGAACCCGGATCGATGTGATTCAGAAGTGTAGCCAGATTGGCCTTGAACCCCGGCTTATTGAGCAGGGCCTTGGCGATGCGGTTGCCCAGCTCGAAGATCCCTTTAGTTTTTGCGTTTTCATCCATGACGCACCTCGCTTCACAGGGTCTTGCAATCGTAGAAATAGCGGGCGCCTTCCATGAGGGCCAGCTGTTTCCCGCCCAGCCAGAGCTGCACCATTTTCATGTCGCGCCAGTGCTTTTCGATATCCCACTGCCTGTCCGCGCCGTATTCCTGCAGGATATTCATGGCCCGGCCGGCGTCCTGATAGGTGCGGTCGGCTACAAACATCTTGGTGAGCCGGGCCTTGGCCACGTTCTGATGGGACCAGCGCGGCCCATACAGGTCGGGCCGATCGAGCACGGCCGCCAGGCCGTACACGGCGCTGCGGCAGGCCTCGATGCCGCCCGCGATCTCCGCCAGTTCGGCGGCCACGGCCTCGTGTTCATTGAGCGGACGGCCGTGCAGGGTTTTCCGGGCGCAGAAATCACAGAGCTTTTCATAGATATCCAGCAAAGGGCCAACGTTGAAAATGGCGGTCAGCATGCCTAAGCACATGACTTCCTTGTAGCGCAGGGCATCCTTGCCCGGCCCCAGTGCCCGGTAATAGGCCGGCACGCGCACGTCTTCGTACCAGACGTCGCTGTTCTTGTCCGAGGCCACACCGGCCTTTTCATACGGTTTGCCCTGGGTCACGCCGGGCAGATCGTCGGGCACGAAGATAAAGGCGATGTCGTCGTCGTTCGAGGAGCCGGGATTGGTGGTGCAGACCACGCCGTGAACATTGGCCACTCCGCCGGAGTTCGAGGGCCAGAGCTTATGCCCGTTGATTACCCATTCGTCGCCGTCGAGTCTGGCCGTGGTCCGGATGGTACTGCCGTGGATCAGGTCCACGTTCTCGATATCCGACCCACCCTGCGGCTCGGTCATGAACAGGCCCCCGAAAAAGAGTTTGTCCTTGGACTGGGCCAGGGGCGCCAGGTCGGCCAGGAGTCTCATATTGTATTCAGGCTTCATGGCGATCATGAGCAGCGACCAGTAGCCCGAGGCAAAGGCGATGTTCATGCCCAGGTCGCCGCGCGACATCTCCTCGAAGACCACGGTACAGAACGATGCGATGTTGGAGACATTGCCCGCGCCCCACCCGCCCAGCTCCGGCGGCATGAAGGCCTTCTGCCAGCCGATATCGATCATGAGCACCTTGAGGGCCTCGTCGAAGATCGCATGCGAGTCCCAGTGTTCGTCAAATTCGCGGCGGCGCGGACGCACATAGGTATCCACCCAGTTGCGCATCATGGTGCGCAGCGTGGTAGCCGGCATGGTGCGGTAGGTCGAGAAATTATACGATTTTTTCATGCGTTACCTCCTGATCCGAAAAAGGCCCGGGCGATATCCATCTGCGCGGGAATGCCGCCCCCCAGATAGGCCTGCATGGTTTTGATATCGCGCCAGTGCTTTTCAAGGTTCCACTCCTTGGAATACCCGGCCGAGGCCATCAGCTCCATGCCCCGGTCCATGCCGTGCCAGCACTCGGCAATGGCCTTGAGCGAGGCGGACTGGGCCAGTACGAAACAATCCTCCACGTTCCTGATCCCGAAGACCTCGGGCTGCGCCATGGCGCGCGCCAGGGAATGCACCAGGAGCCGGGAATTCATGATCGACATGGCCAGGTTTGCCAAAACAGCGGCGCACATGGGGTTGTCGCGAAAGGGCATGCCGCCCTTGATGACCCGGTTATCGGCCCAGTTTTTCAGGATGACGTAGGCGTCCATGGCCGAACCTACGGCCACGGCCCCGCACAAGAGGTCGATCCAGGTGATGAAGCGCTTGTAGGTCGCCAGGTTGATGGGGATGCCGTATTGGAGCGGCACTTCCACAGTATCGAAATCGACCGAACAATTTCTGCTCGCCAGCAGGCCCGTGGTCTTGAGCGGCGCCGAGGCCTTTTTAACCCCCTGGGCGTCCGCGGGCACCAGCACCAGCACGATCTCATTTTGCGCGGCGGCGATCACGGCATACATATGCGCGTCAAAACCGGAATTCATGGGGCGCGCCTGTCTGGCCCGCACGACCCAGGTGTCGCCCCTGCGTTCTGCCGTGGCTTGGGCCTCCTTGCCGCTGATCATGGCCCGGGCCGCTTGTCCTGCATCTCCGAGACCGGGCAGGATGATCGATACCAGCTTCATATCCCCGGCATAGAAGGCGGAGAATACCGCGCGCTTTATCTCTTCCGTCACATGCGGCCCGATAATGCCTTCCGTGAGGAAACAGGCCAGGGCCATCTTCATGGCCGACACATAGGCGATTCCCGGATCAGCCCGGCCCATCTCTTCATAGCCGCGCACCAAGGTGGTGGCGACCGTGGGGGCCAGCAGACCCGACCCGCCGGATTCGACCGACCATACCATTTCATCGAGGCCCAATTCGCGCGAAAGAATATCCAGGGCCTTCATCTGATGCGCATATACCTCTCTGAACTCCAGGCGTTTGGTGATCAGCTCCTGATTGGCCCAGCGCGCCACCGTCTGGGCCATGGAATGGGATTCTTCCGTCTCCCATTCTTTGGGATAGGGGAAATAATCCATAGCGGGGCTTAAGCTTACCATAACCACCTCCTTTTGATCTTTATTCAACGTTCAGCGATAGCGCTGCAGTGCATGGAAAAATGACTAAACCGTTATATTGAAGCAATGAACCATGGCAGATCACGCTGCAAAAACAGCGCAACAACGAATAACAGAACAACCTGTTCAATACGTTACATATTGTGCCGTCATTCAATCCAGCCCTTGGATATTGTTGCATCGAGGCGCGACGCGAGACCGCCCAGCCCGTCGCACGGTTATTGCCGTGCATCCGCCGTCAGGTGTGTGGTTACAATGTTCCGAGCGCTCCGATACGGCTCTTTCCCGACCATCTTGCGCACATTCTTGATGGTATCGACGGCCAAGCTCTTCGTCAGCAGCTGCAGGACGGGTGTTGGAAGCGAGCCTCCGACATCGGCCAGGATCTGATAGGTCACCTCGGTTTTACCTTCGGCAATGGGCTTCATGATGCAGCAGACCTCGACCAGGGGCAATCGCATCCCTCCCCTCTCCTGGGCGGGAACAGCTGCGTCCTGGATGCCTTTTCCCCTCAGAGTCAATGTTCCGGTTGTTCTATCCAGGCTGAGTTCGTGTTTCATGATCGCATAGCGGTCGGAAACCGGCCAGGGCAGCCCTTGCCTGAAGTAGCTGTAATAGCTGTCCGCGGAACTTGCCTTTTCGGGCGACTCGATCTTATACGCCTTGGAGCACATGAACATCCACTGCTTCTCAGCCGGGATATCGCGCACTACCGCTTCCAGCACCGCTACCGGTGCATCAACCACTCCGATCGCCTTGGTTTCGTTGACCGGGCTGCGCGGATTGCTGCGGGCATACCCCATGATGCCGTCACAGGAGCGGATTTGCCTCCATTCGCCGCACGCCTCCTGTCCAAAACCGGCCGAAGACAACAGAAAAAGTGTCACTGCCACAGCTGCCAAACCGAGCCCTTTCTTCATGCGAACGCACCTCCCTCAAACAATTTCAATTGCACCGAAAACACCTTTATCTTTGAGTTCGCCGATCTCGTCCACCCTCAATCCAATCTCGGTCAGCACCGCAAGCGTATCCTGGCCGATACGGCACCCGATGCGTTTGTAGACAGGCGCATAGCCGGAAAACTTGATCGGACAGGCGAGCTGTTCATAGGATTTGCCGTTCAGGCCCGGGACTTTCACGAGGAGTTCACGCGCGGCGGCGTGTTCGCTCCGGACAGCCTCGGCAAAGGTCAGCACCGGTTCAAAGCAGGCGTCCTTTTCCTTGAACAAAGCCACCCAATGCGCCAGCGGCTTGGTTCTGATGACCTCGGCCACCTGGCGCTTGGCCTCTTCAACCCGGCCGGGCTGCAGGACGCTCCCCGCGATGAGGTCCTCGAGCCCGATGGCCGTACAGAAGACCGTGAAGAATTGATGCTCAAGGCCGCCGAAAGAGATGTATCTCCCATCCGCGGTCTCATAGAAACCATAGAGCGACCCCCCATTGAGCACCTCGTTCTCATAGGTGCTTGGTGCATCGCCGCATAATTCCTTTATGGCGGCGGCGGCATGAAAGGGGAACAGCCCATCGGTCATGGAAATATCGATATGCTGGCCCAAACCGGTGGCATGGCGATGAATGACGGCCGCCAGGATGCCGATTACGGTGTTGTTGGTGCCGGAACCGATATCGGCCAGCTGGGTGCCGAGCAGGGCCGGACCGGTGTCCTTGCGGCCGGAATAGCTCATGAGACCGGAAAGGGCCAGGTAATTGACATCATGGCCGGCTTTGTCCTTTAATGGCCCGCTCTGGCCGTAGCCGGTCAGGGAACAGTAGATCAAGCCCGGATTGATGGCACAAAGGCGCTCGAACGAAAGCCCCAAGCGCTCCATGACCCCGGGCCGGAACTGTTCCACCACGATATCGTAGGCCTTGATCATACGCTCGATAAGGGACACGCTCTCAGTTTTTTTCAGGTCCAGAGAGAGCGAACGTTTATTGCGGTTGAGGTAGGCATGCAGGCATGATATCGGGCCGTCATCCTCAACATAAGGGGGCGCCAGGCGCGCCAGATCAGGCCTGGTAGGGGATTCAATCCGCACCACATCGGCGCCCAGATCGGCCAGCATCAAAGTGGCCAGAGGTCCGGGCAGGAGCGTGGTGAAGTCCAGGACCTTGAGTCCGGACAGCAACGATCGTCCGAGATCCTTTGTATCTGCTGTTGATTTTCCCACGATGCCCCCTTTTCGATCACTCAAACGTCAATCGTCTCTTTTAAAAACCACGCACCCCGAGAAGGGGGAGGGGCGAGCACACTCGCCCCTCCCTATGTCGGAGCGGGCTCATGACCCCTGCCCCTGGAGGGTTAAGGCGGGGCAAAGGTTGACAAGAAATGAAGGGAACGTTCTCGGCCGTTTTTCCATCCCGTTCATATTCTTCCGCTCTTCCGCAGCATGCCTCATTGTGATCGTGGCGCCTCCATGACTTTAGGCTGCAAAACTCTCTTGAGCGATCTCCGCTATGGAGAGGTCTTCGCTCTTGATGGCCTTGGCCGCGGCTTCCACCTCGGGCAGCACGTTCTTGATGAAATATTGCGCCCCGGAGAGTTTACCGGCATAATAGGCCGCATCCTGATTTTCCTTGATAAAGCCCTTCCAGGCCTCCTGATCCTGCCTGCTTGCTCCTTTGGCTTGCGCCAAGGCGTCCAGCTGAGTGTGCGCGATGCCGGCCTGCCAAAGCAGGAGCCAGGCCGAAACCACCTTGCCCATCAGCATCAGGAACGGATAGGCCTGTGAGATAGGGATCAAAAATTTGCCTTCCTTGCCGCACTGGCCGAAGAAGAGCACCAGATCGGTCAAGGTGTTCATGCTGCCCTGAAAATCCTCAGTCAAGTCCTTCAATACAGGGATGTCCTTGGTCTTGGAAATCATGGCCTGCATCTCGCCGATCAGCGTCATGAAATAGGCGCCTTTCTTCATCCCGAGCTTGCGGCCAATGAGATCCAGGGCCTGGATGCCGTTGGCGCCTTCGTAAATGGAGGCGATCTTCACGTCGCGCAGGTACTGCTCGATGGGGTATTCGGCGCAAAAACCATAGCCTCCGTGCACCTGCATGGCGTTCTCGACCACCCGGAAGGCAATATCCGATCCATAGGCCTTGATGATCGGGGTGAGCACCTCCAGAAGCCCCTGCCATTTGTCCTTGCCGGCTTCATCTTGAGCGACATGCGCCTTATCGATGCAGTACCCGATGAAGTAGGCCATGGCCCGCAGGCTCTCGACATTGGTCTTCATCCACAAGAGCATGCGGCGCACGTCCAGATGCTCGATGATCGGCACGCGCGGGGCATCGGCGTTCTTGAACTCCAGAATGGCGGCACCCTGCTGGCGCTCCTTGGCGTACTTGAGGGCATGCAGATAGGCGATGGAAGCGGCCGCCAGGCTCTGCAAACCGACCCCCAGCCTTGCCTCGTTCATCATCTGGAACATGACCTTCATGCCGTCGCGCTCCTGTCCAAGGAGTTCGCCGTAGCAATCACCGTTGTCGCCGAAATTCATCACGCAGGTGGCGCTGGCATGCAAGCCCATTTTCTCTTCGATCTTGGCGATCTCGTAATCATTGCGCCGGCCCAGGCTGCCGTCGGCGTTCACGATGTACTTGGGCACGAGAAAAATGGAAATGCCCTTGGTGCCGGCCGGGTCCCCTTCGATGCGGGCCAGCACCGGGTGGATGATGTTCTCGGTCAGGTCCTGGTCAGCCGAGGAGATGAACTGCTTGGTACCCTGGATACGATAGGTACCGTCCGGCAGGCGAAAGGCCTTGGTGGACAGATTGCCTACATCGCTGCCGGCATTGGGTTCCGTCAGACACATGGTGCCGCCCCACTCTCCGCTCACCATCTTGGGAAGGTATTTTTGCTTTTGCTCTTCGGTGCCGTACACCTCGATCAGGTGGGCGGCACCTTCCGCCAGTCCCGGGTTCACGACGAAGGCGAAGTTGTGCAAAAACCATTCATGCGCCGCCCCGCGGACAACGGCGGGAAGGCCCTGACCGCCGATCTCGGTCGGGAATCCCATGGCGTTCCAGCCGCCCTGACAGTAAAGCTTGTAAGGTCGCTGATAACACTTCGGCAAATACACCTGTCCATCGACCAGCCGGCAGCCCTCACGGTCGGCCTCGGCCATGATGGGGTACAGCTCCTCGCTTGCGAGCTTTTCGGCCTCGGTAAGGATCATGTCAAAGGTTCCCTTCGAAAAATCCACATATGGCATTTCCGTGCAGAGCTCTTCCACGTTCAGCATTTCATGCAGGATAAATCGCTGATCCCTTGCATCCACGATAAGACTTGCCATGTACACCTCCTTACTACACATCAATTAGATTGACTATTCAATCATTATGATAATCTCGTCCGTGACCCCTGTCAAGCTTCAGTTGTTCTTTTTATTTCATAGGCAGACCATTTATTGATTATATCTATCTATTATTATTATATTATTAATTATCTGATATTATACAGCCACGCCATTCATTATTTTATCGCGTTCTCTAAATGTGATTGACGAATCATTTTTTGGTATGCTATAGGGGTTTTATGATCTTTTAATCCGTTCAGCTTTAATGCGTTGATCACTGAGAAAGGGGGTATGAAATGTCGTTGCTTGATGCGCACTATACACAAGAGCACAACATCTTTCGTGAATCGGCCAAGCGGTTTTTCGAGCGGGAGCTATCGCCCAATGTCGAGCAGTGGGAAAAAGACGGGATCGTACCGCGCGAGCTCTGGAAAAAGTTCGGGGGGCAAGGATTCCTCTGCCCCTGGTTGCCGGAGGATTACGGCGGGGTGGGAGCTGATTTTCTCTACAGCTGCATCTTGATGGAAGAGTGCGCCAAAACCCATTGCGGAGGCTTCTTCTTTGTCCTGCATACCGATGTGGTCGTTCCCTATATCTATCATTTTGGGAGCGAGGAACAAAAGAAGCGTTATCTGCCCGGTTGCGCCACGGGAGATATCATCACGGCCGTAGCCATGACCGAGCCCAATGCCGGTTCAGACCTGGCCGCCATCCGCACCACGGCGGTCAAGGAGAACGGCCATTATATCCTGAACGGCCAGAAGACCTTCATATCCAACGGGTTCCTCTCCAACCTGGTGGTTGTGGCGGCTAAGACCGATACCAAGGCCAATCCCCCCTATACTGGCATCTCCCTATTCCTGGTCGAGGACGGCACGCCCGGCTTCGAGCGCGGCCGCAAGCTTGAAAAGGTGGGGCTGCATTCCCAGGACACCGGCGAAATGGCCTTCGTGGACTGCAAGATTCCGAAGGAGAATCTGCTGGGCGAGGAAGGCAAGGGCTTTCAATATCTGATGGACCGCCTGATGGATGAGCGCATCGTGGCCGCTATGGGTTCCCAGGTCGCGGCCGAAGAGGCCATGCGGCTCACCGTCGACTTCACCAAGAACCGCGAAGTCTTCGGCCGACCCATCAGCCGCCATCAGTACATATCCTTTGAGCTGGCCAAGCTCGCCACCGAGGTCGCGGTGGGCCGCTCGTTCGTGGACGACCTGGTTCTGATGCACTTAAACGGCCAGAAAGACATCATGAAGGCCTCCATGGCCAAGTACTGGGTCACGGAAATGTTCAACCGTGTGGTGGCACAATGCCTCCAGTTCCACGGCGGGTACGGCTACATGGAAGAGTACCCCATTGCGCGCATGTTCCGGGATGCCCGGGTCCAGACCATTTATGCCGGCAGTTCCGAAATCATGCTGCTGATCATCAGCCGCTGCATGGGTTTGTGAAGGCGCAGGCGTCGCGCCCTCGGTCCCAGAGCCACAGGGCGCGCTGAATTGAACAAGCAGGCAAGACGCTCGGAAAGACAACGGGCTTAAAGTACATTACGAAAAAGGAGGTATTCATATGGTTGGTATCTGTTCGTATGGGGGATATATCCCCCGTTATCGGCTGAGTCGCATGACGATCGTCCAAAATATGGCCTGGTATTTCCCCGTCATTATGGCCGTTTCCCAGGGTGAAAAATCGGTCGCCAATTGGGATGAGGATGCCTTGAGCATGGCGGTCTCCGCAGCCTATGACTGTATGACCGGCAAGGATCGCAAGATCCTGGGGGGGGTATATCTCGCCTCCACCACCCTACCCTTTGCCGATCGCCTCAATGCCGGCATCCTGGCCACGGCGCTCAACGCCTCGGAACAAGATGTGATCAACGCCGACTTCAGTGCCTGTCTCAAGTCGGGCACCACGGCCACGATCGCCGCCGTGGAGGCGGTGAAATCCGGCGAGCGCGATAATATCCTGGTGGCGGCATCGGATCTGCGCACCACCAAGATAGCAACGATGTATGAGATGTTCCTGGGTGATGGAGCGGCTGCCCTTCTGATCGGCAGTGAAGATGTGATTGCCGAATTCAAGGGCTCCTATTCCATCAATTGTGATTTCATCGATCATTATCGGGCCAGGGACAAAAATTTCGATTATGGCTGGGAGGAACGCTGGGTCCGTGATGAGGGCTATGGCAAGATTATTCCCGATGCCATAGGCGGCTTCCTGAAAAAGAGCGGCATGGCTATCACGGATTTTGCCAAGATCATCTACCCCTGTTACTTCACCGGGACGCACCGGGATATCGCCAAAAAGCTCGGGATAGACCCGACCAAGGCCCAGGACAATATGCACACGGTTTGCGGCGATACGGGCAGTGCCCACCCCTTGATCATGTTGATTGCCGCCCTGGAAAAGGCCCAGCCGGGTGATAAATTCCTGATGTGCAGTTTCGGGCAGGGTTGCGACGTCCTGTGTTTTGAGGCCACCGATAAGATCAAATCCTTCAAGGGTCCCAAGGGCATCAGCGGCGCCTTGGCCAATAAGGAAGCCCTGGTTAATTATCAGAAATATACCAAATTCAGGGATCTGCTCGTCGCCGACCTAGGCATTCGGGGCGAGGCCAATCCCAATACCTCACTGACCGCGCTGTGGCGCAACCGGAACATGATTATGGGCATCAAAGGGGTGAAATGCAAGCAATGCGGTACGGTCCAGTTCCCGCCCACGGCCATGTGTGTCAATCCCGACTGTAATGCCATTCGTGAGTTCAATGATCATGAGTTTGCCGACAAACAGGCCGAAGTGCTGATGTTCACCGGTGACATGCTCTCGCCCTCGGTTGATCCACCCGCAGTCTATGGCCTGGTGGCCATGGAGGGCGGCGGCAGGATCCTGGTCGATTTTACGGACTGTGACCTGAACAAGGTCAAGGTGGGGCAGAAGGCCAATTTGTCGTTTAGAAAACGGCAGACCGACGATCTTAGGGGCTTTACCGGGTATTTCTGGAAGGCGATTCCCGTGACGGAAGGAGGTGCGTAAATGGCAAGCGGTATTAAGGATAAGGTAGCGATCATCGGCATGGGCTGTACCAAATTCGGTGAACGCTGGGACAAGGGCGCGGATGATTTGATGCTGGATGCCTTTCAGGAGGCCCTGGCGGACGCCGGTATCGATAAAAATCAGATTCAGGCCGCCTGGTTCGGGAACTGCTTCGACGAGGTAGCGGTGGGCAAGAGCGCCCTGCCGGCCTCTTTGAGCCTGCGTCTGAATAATATCGCGGTCACCCGCGTGGAGAACTTCTGCGCCAGCGGCACCGAGGCCTTTCGCGGCGCGGTCTATGCCGTGGCCTCCGGGGCCTATGACATCGCCCTGGCCATCGGGGTCGAGAAGCTCAAGGATATCGGCTACGGCGGCCTGCCCGAGTTCGGCTCGGCCATGGGGTCATTAACCGGTCAGTGGTTCCCCAATATGACCGCGCCGGGCGGTTTCGCCATGCTGGCCAGTGGATATTCCTCCAAATACAAAATTGATATATCGGAAATTAAGCGCGCCATGGCACATGTATCCGTCAAGAGTCATGCCAACGGCGTGAAGAGTCCCAAAGCTCACCTCAGGAAAGCGGTCACCGAAGAGCAGGTCCTGAATTCGCCCATGGTGGCCTACCCGCTGGGGCTGTTCGATTGCTGCGGCGTGAGCGACGGCAGCGCCTGTGCCATCGTCACCACCCCCGAGATCGCCAGGTCACTGGGTAAAAAAGACCTGATCTCGGTCAAGGCCTTACAGCTCTCTTTGAGCAACGGCCAGGAGTTCCAATACCACACCTGGGACGGCGCCCATTTCGTGACCACCTCCAAGGCCAGCAAGCAGGCCTACGAGGAGGCCGGGATCAAGAACCCGCGCAAGGAAATCAGCCTGATGGAGGTGCATGACTGCTTCTCCATCACCGAGCTGGTCACCATGGAGGACCTGCATATCTCAGAGCGCGGCAAGGCCCCCAAGGACATCATGGACGGCTTCTACGACGCGGACGGCAAGATCCCCTGCCAGATCGACGGCGGGCTCAAATGCTTCGGACACCCGATCGGCGCCTCGGGCCTGCGCATGCTCTATGAGATCTACAACCAGATTCTGGGACGCGCCGGTGAGCGGCAGCTCAAGGACCCGAAGCTGGGGTTGACCCATAACCTGGGCGGCTTCCCGCTCATGAACGTCTGCAGCGTCGCCATCGTGGGCCGCTATAACGGCGGCAAGGGGGTGTAAAGGTATGGCGGACATGAGCAAGATCGGCAAGGAGTACCCGGCCGTCATCTGGGAGGTGGAGCGGGGTAAGATCCGCGAGATGGCTACGGCCATCGGCGATAGCAACCTGATCTTCAGAGATAAGGCAGCGGCGGTCAAGGAAGGGTATAAGGACACCCCCATCACCCCGACCTATCTGACCGTGCCGGCCATGGGTGGCGGCAACATGCTCACCCTCGTGGGCGATCTGGGCATCAACTTCGCCATGGTGTTGCACGGCGAGGAGGAATACGAGTTCTTGGGCGATATCTATCCCGGCGATGTGATCACCGGAAAATGTCGCATCGTGAATATCGAGGAAAAAACAACCAAGAAAGGTTCGAAAATGGACCTCGTCACCACCGAAGTCCTGTACAAGAACCAGCGCGGCGAAGACGTAGCCAGGGCCCGAACGGTCATCGTCGAGCGCAAGTAGGGAGGTGGAAGATGGCACAAGATCTCTATTTCGAAGATGTTCAGGTCGGCCAGGCGATGCCGTCCTTGACCAAGGGCCCGGTAGCCAAGCTCCAGCTGGTCATGTATGCCGGGGCCTCCGGCGATTTCAACCCCCTGCACACGGACGATGATTTTGCCAAGGCCGTGGGCATGCCCGGGGTCATCGCGCACGGGATGCTGATCATGGGCTTTGTGGGCCAGGCCATCACGGACTGGATCCCGCGCAAGAACCTCAAGAAACTGGGCGTGCGTTTCGCCGGCATGACCTTTCCGGGCGAGACCATCACCGTTACCGGTGCGGTCACGGACAAACGCAAGGAGAACGGCAGCAACCTCATCACCTGTGAGGTCACGGCCGCGGATCAGAACGGCGGGGTCAAGGTATCGGGAAGCTTTGTTGCAGCCCTGCCCAGCCGAGGATAATGCACCGTTTGTTCAGAAACTGCAGATACGCACATATTACGAAACGAAAGGAGAAAAACCATGTCAGATAAAATCGATTTTACCAACCGCGTCGCTATTGTAACCGGAGCGGGCGCCGGTCTCGGACGTCAGCATGCCCTTGAGCTCGCCAAGCGCGGGGCCAAGGTGGTGGTCAACGACTTGGGCGGCAGCCGCGACGGTGTGGGCTCGGACGATGCGGCCGCCAAGAAGGTCGCGGAAGAGATCAAGGCCGCAGGCGGCATCGCGGTGCCCAATTATGACAGCGTATCCACCCCCGAAGGCGGCGAGAATATCGTCAAGGCCGCTGTTGAAAACTTCGGCAAGGTGGACATCCTCATCAACAACGCCGGGATCCTGCGCGACAAGTCCTTCACCAATATGGAGGAGTCCAACTGGGATGCGGTGGTGGGGGTCCATCTCAAGGGCGCCTACTGCGTGACCAAACCGGCCTTTATCAACATGAAGGCGGGCGGCTATGGCCGCATCGTCATGACCACCTCCGGGGCAGGGCTCTTCGGCAACTTCGGTCAGGCCAACTATGCCGCGGCCAAGATGGGTATCGTGGGATTGACGAACGTGCTGAAAATCGAAGGGGCCAAATACAACATCAAGACCAACATCCTGGCGCCGATTGCCGCCTCGCGCCTTACCGAGGATGTCATGCCGCCGGAGTTCTTCGCAAAGATGAAGCCCGACTACGTCACCGCGCTGGTGCTCTACCTCTGCTCCGAACAGTGCCAGGACTCTGGGCTTATCCTTAATGCCGCACTGGGTTACTACAGCCGTACGGCCATTGTTACCGGCCCGGGCGCCATCCTGTCCAAGAACCACGAGGTCCCCAGCCCTGAGTGCATCATGGAGAAGTGGGGCGACATCACCAAACTGGAGAATGCCCGACCGTTCAATCAGCTCAACGATATCTTCGGGGAGTTCGCCCCGCTGCTGCAGTAGCGGTGGAGATACAATGCCCTGGGCTGTCCAGGGCCGGCCTTAATGTAATTCAATCCATGGCCCTGCCTCATGGCGGGGCCATGGGAAACTGTTCTCAATGAGAGAAGGGGGTGCATTATGGAAAATACGTATCGTGCTTGGCCGCCACAGTGGCCCAAGACCCTTAACTATCCGGATGTCCCGGTCTACGATATCCTGGACCAGACCGCGGCGCGTGTTCCCAATCGCATTGCCCTGATCTTCCGGGGCATGGAACTGACCTATAAAGAGTTCAAGGAGCTCTCAGAACGTTTCGCCACTGCCCTGCACCAACTCGGAATCAAGAAGGGCGATCGGGTGGCCGTGCATCTGCCCAACTGCCCGCAATTCGCTATCGCCTACTATGGCATCCTACGGATCGGGGCCATTTATTCCCCCATGAGTCCGCTGCTCCAGCCCGGGGAATTCACGCATCAGATTGAAGACTCGGGCGCCGAAACCCTTATTTCACTGGATCTCATCTTCCCCGGCATCAAGGACGCGATCCCGACCAAGCAGGTGAAGCACATTATCACCACCAGCCTGGCGGACTGCATCGGCGCCTTGTCATCGCCCTTTCTGCTGTTCGGCAAGAACGCCATACCGGACACCCTGGACATGGTCGAACTCATCAAACAGCACGCCCCGAACGTGCCCAAGGTTGAGATCAACCCCACGAAAGACCTGGCGCATCTCGCCTATACGGGCGGTACGACCGGCGTCTCCAAGGGCGTCATCGTCACCCACCGCAATGTCGTTGCCAATGTCTTTCAATTCGACTCCTGGTTAAGCGGGTGTGATATCCGCTATGTCGACGGCAAAATATCGTTTATGTATCCTGACGGGGTCGATCCGCACAAGGATCGCGTCGTGGCCGCTGATACCGAGACCGTCCTGGTGGTGGTGCCCTGGTTCCACGCCCTGGGCACCATCGGCATGCTCAATTGCATGATCCTGGCCGGCCTGACTTTGGTAGTGTTCCCGAGCTTCGATGCGGATGAATACCTGAACGCCATTGTCAAATACCGGGCCACGTGCATAGCCGGCGCCCCGCAGCTCTATATCCCGCTGGTAAACCATCCCAACTTCAAGTCTTTCGACCTCTCGGGCGTCAAGTTCGCCGGCTCGGGCGCGGCGCCTTTATCCAAAACCATTCTGGAGAGCATGCTCTCGGCCTTCTCGGGCGTGGTGAGCGAGTCCTTCGGCATGACCGAGTGCACCATGTGCGCCACCAGCAATCCTCCGACCCGTGACGGCTTAAGGCATGGCTCGGTCGGCATCCCCATCGCCGATACCGAGATCAAGATCATCGATGTGGTCAGCGGCAAGGAAGTCGCGCAAGGCGAAGAAGGCGAGATCTGCATCCGAGGGCCCCAGGTCATGCAGGGCTACTGGAACCAGCCGGAAGAGACCGCGCATGTGCTCAAGGACGGCTGGCTGTACAGCGGTGACATCGGCAGGATGGACGCGGACGGCTACTTCTATATCACGGACCGTCTCAAGGACATGATCATCTACAAGGGCTACAACGTGTACCCGCGCGAGATCGAGGAGGTGATCTTCAAACACCCGGCCGTACAGCAGTGCGCCGTGGTGGGCAAGCCCGACCCTCAGGGCGGCGAGTCGCCGGTGGCCTTTGTCCAGCTCAAACCGGGCATGCAGGCGAGCTTCGATGATATCCTGAACCACACCAATGGGCAGATCGCCCATTACAAGAAGGTGCGGGACGTGATCTTCCTGGATCAAATACCGACCAATGTGGCCGGCAAGGTGCTCAAACGGATACTCAAGAAGACCTTCACCCAGCAGGCAGGTGCGTGATGGAAGCGGATGTCAACACGTATCAGAAAGCCCTGACCGACATGATCCCCTGGGTCAAGGAGAGCGGACTCAAAGTGGAAGTCTTCGAAGAGCGCCATGTCCGCCTCAGTGTCCCCAAGGACAAGCACCTCAATCATGTGGGCATCATCTATGCGGGCACGCACTTCATGCTCATGGAGATCGCCGGCGCCGCCCTTTTTCTGGCGACCTACGGCGTGAAACCCTTCGTGCCTGTCAATAAAGGCATGAGCATCCGATATCTCAAACCGGCGGCCACGGACATCTCTTGCGACCTGACCATTACGCGCGATGAGGCGCGCGCCAAGATGGAGCCGATCGAGGCACGCGGCAAGGGTGAGTGGGTCCTCAATATGAGCGCCACGGATGAGAACGGCACCACGGTTTCCACGTCCACCTGCACCTATTACCTGCTGCCCATGCCAAAGTGAGGGCAGGCACGCCAAGGGGCAGAATCATCCCGATCGCTACTATTGATTGCATACTATATTTCAAAGGAGCTTGCTATGGAGATAAAGAAGGAACCTGGAGCAACCTTGCCCAGGGGCATCCCCCTGATCGGGGGGATCTTGGGGAGCACCACCTGCGGCCTGTTGTTATACGCCTGGAGTGTCTTTATCAAGCCCTTGAGCGCTGAATTCGGCTGGACCAGGGCCGAGATCGCCATGGCCTTCGGGATCTGCGCCCTGGTGTTCGGTCTGACAACCTTTGTGGCCGGCAAGCTCAGCGACCGGTACGGCCCCCGCATCGTGGTGCTGGTCGGGTCCATAATCCTGGGTGTGGGCTTTGTCCTGTCCGGGTTCATCCAGACCAAGGTGCAGCTCTACCTCACATATGGACTCATCGCCGGTTTCGGCGGCGGGCTCGTGTATCTGCCGCCGATTGCCACGGCACCGAAGTGGTGGCCCGACCGCAAGGCCCTGGCCACGGGTTTCTCCGTGGTGGGCTTAGGCCTGGGGTCCTTCATCATGGCCCCTCTGGCGACGGCCATCATCACCAACCCGTCGCTCGGTTGGCGTTATGTATTCATCTACGTCGGCATCGCCATGGGGATCATGGGGGTCATCTCGGCCTTTTGTCTCAAAAACCCGCCGGCCGGCTGGAAGCCTCTGGGGTGGGAACCGCCGTCATTACCCCTGAACAACCAGGCAACTGATCAGCGTACCCACACGCTGCGGGATCATACCTTTGAAGAGACCATCCGGACCCCCCAGTTCTGGCTCTTGTACCTTGCCTACTTCTGTGGCTGTTTCGCCGGTCTCATGGTCATCGGCCATATCGCCGGACATGGACGCGATGCCGGCCTTGAACCCATGCAGGCCGCGTTCGCGGTCAGCACCCTGGCCATCTGCAATGCCGCCACCCGCATCCTGATCGGTGCCCTGGCCGATCGCATCGGGACCAAGATCTCCTTTGTCGGCATTTTCACCCTGCAGGTCGTGGCCATGTTCCTGCTCTTTCCGGCCGGTTCATCCGCTTTGTGGCTCGCGGTTGTCGCGGCCGTCATCGGATGGAATTACGGGGCCATGTTCACCCTGTTCCCGGCCACCTGTCTCTCGTACTACGGACCAACCGCGCAGGGGTCAAACTATGGCCTGCTGTTCACGGCCTTCGGCCTGGCCGGTTTTCTTGGTCCCCTGGTAGGAGGGATGCTCAAGGATTCTACGGGATCGTATTCCGCGCCCTTTATCGTCGGCGGCATAACGGTCATCGTTTCGGTCATCATTACGGCCTTCATCAGGCCGCCGGAAAGAAAAACTGTCTATCAGAGCATGCATGAGGAGGAAAGGACCAATGTACCCGTCGTATAACCAGGCTTATCAATGGGCTTGTGAAGACTCGGAGGATTTCTGGGCACAGGCGGCCGAGGCCATCATCTGGAATAAGAAATGGGCCAAGGTCCTGGATGACACGAGGGTGCCGTTCTATCGCTGGTTTGCAGGTGCCCGGCTCAATACCTGCCACAACACCCTCGACTGCCATGTCGCCTCGGGCCGTGGCCGCCAGACAGCCATCATCTATGACAGCCCGGTTACCGGAATCATCCACAAGATCACCTATGAACAACTCCTTACGGACGTATCCCTCTTTGCCGGGGCATTGCAGGTCTTGGGGGTAACCAAAGGTGACCGGGTGATCATCTACATGCCCATGATCCCTCAGACCGTGGTGGCCATGCTGGCCTGCGCGCGCATCGGGGCCGTGCACTCGGTGGTCTTCGGCGGCTTTGCGCCTCATGAGCTCGCGGTGAGGATCGATGACGCCAAGCCCAAAGTCATACTCTCCTCCTCCTGCGGCATCGAGCCCAAGGGCCCGATTGCCTACAAGCCCCTGCTGGATAAGGCCATCGACCTTGCCACGCATAAACCGGAGACGTGCGTCATCTTCCAAAGGCCGCAGGTCGAGGCCCATCTCATCCCCGGCCGGGATGTCGACTGGCATCAGGTCCTCAAGGGCGCATCCCCGGCCGAATGCGTGACAGTCGGAGCCACCGACCCGCTCTACATCCTGTACACATCCGGAACCACCGGGATACCCAAAGGCGTGGTGCGGGACAACGGCGGACATGCCGTGGCCCTGAAATGGAGCATGCGCCATATTTATAACGTAGCGCCCGGCGATGTGTTCTGGGCGGCCTCGGATGTGGGCTGGGTGGTGGGGCATTCCTACATCGTCTACGCCCCACTGCTCTTAGGCGCCACCACGGTCCTGTACGAAGGCAAGCCGGTGGGCACACCCGACCCCGGAGCCTTCTGGCGGGTGGTCTCGCAGCACAAGGTCAAGGTGCTTTTCACCGCGCCCACGGCGTTCCGCGCCATCAAGAAGGAAGACCCGTCCGGGGAATATCTCAAAAAGTATGACATCGCCTGTCTGAAGTATCTCTTCCTGGCCGGCGAACGACTCGACCCGGACACCTACCACTGGGCCAGCGACCTCTTATCCATACCGGTCATCGACCACTGGTGGCAGACCGAGACCGGCTGGCCCATCGCGGCCAACTGCATGGGTATCGAGGAGCTGCCGGTCAAGGCCGGTTCGCCCACCAAGCCCGTGCCGGGGTTCGATGTGCGCATCCTGGACGAGGGCGCCAGAGAGCTCCCCAACGGCAAGGAAGGGGTGATCGGGATCAAGCTACCCCTGCCACCCGGCTGCCTGCCAACTCTGTGGCAGAAGGACGAGGGCTTTGTCGCCTCCTATCTGACCGAGTTTCCGGGATACTATGCCACGGGCGACGGCGGGTATAAAGATGCGGATGGCTATTTGTACATCATGGGCCGGGTGGATGACGTCATCAACGTGGCCGGCCACCGGCTCTCGACCGGCGGCATGGAGGAGGTCGTGGCCAAGCACCCTGATGTCGCCGAATGCGCGGTCATCGGCGTGAATGATATATTGAAGGGCCAGGTACCGATCGGCTTTGTCGTTCTCAAGGCCGGCTCGATTAAGACGCCGGCCGAGATTCAGAAAGAGGTGGTGCAGATGGTACGCACCGAGATCGGGGCGCTGGCGTGCCTCAAGGATATAAACGTGGTGGCCCGCCTGCCCAAGACGCGCAGCGGCAAGATCCTCAGGTCCACCATGCGCAAGATAGCGGACAATGAGGAATACAAGGTGCCCTCGACCATCGAGGACCCGGCGGTGCTGAAGGAGATAACGGATGCCCTGCAGAGCTTCAGGGGTGTCTCAGCCTAGGAGAATCAAGACACTTTCATTGCATAGGATGGAGTGATGACAAACAAGAAAGATATCAGGATCGTCGGAGCCGGGCCAGCCGGGCTGGTGGCGGCCATTGATTTGAACCGTGCGGGGTATAATGTCATCGTTTACGACAAACAGGACAGCGTGGGCGGGGAACCCGGCTGGCACCCTTCCGTGCACTCCACCCCGGTTTCAAAAAAGCTCTTCGATTATATCGGGATCGACTGCCGGGAGGCCTTTGTGGAAAGCTCGCACTGTTTCAAGGCCTTTGTGTTCGGCGAGCAGGTCGACGTCAACCCGTATCAGGAAACCGGATTATTCAACACGGAACGAGGCCATAGACCAACATCGCTTGATAATGTCCTTTACCGTATTGCCGCACAGGAAGGGGTCAACTTCGAATTCCGATCCACCTGGAAGGAAGATGATTTCAGGAAGGCCCCCAAAGGCACCATAATCGCCACCGGTTTATCGGGTGGGGTGTACGAATGGATGGAGATCCCCTGCTCCGTATTTGCCGGCTATTGGGCCTATTCCGAGATCGAGAAGGACTACATCTCCACGGCCGGGTATTTCGGGTCCTACTCCAACGAGTACGGCTATGCCGGGTCCATGAACGGCATCTGGTACGTGCTGCTCTTTGCCCGCAAGGAGGTCCCGCCTGAGAACCTGGAGGCCTTCAAGCAGGAACTGCTCAGGGTGGAAGGCCGAACCTTCGACCGGTGGCGCCGCTTCAGCGGCCTGACGCCCAAGGGCCCACGGCTCTATCACAAGGACTTCATCCTGACCGGGACCTTCGGCGGGTTCGTCGAACCGGCCTACGGTTTCGGCATCACCGGCTCGCTCCTCTCGGGCAAGATATCGGCCATGGCGGTCTACGACCCCCAAAAGGCCGAAAAGGAGTTCCACACCTACACGGACGGCATTATCACGCACATCGCGCGCAAACGCCAACCCGGCTATGCCCCTTCCGCTCTCATGGGTGATGTCTGGTTCGATGTCCATTAATGAAGGGAGGCGTGTGCGCACGCATAAACACCAGGCTTTGAGCGGTCCAAGCACCAGGCTTCGCCCTCTCAGGCGGGAGAGAAATCTGCCGTTGAAGGTATGCCTGCTCTCGTACCGGGGGAATCCAACCAGCGGCGGCCAGGGCGTCTATATCAGGCGCATCAGCCGGGCGCTTTCCGATCTGGGGCATAGCGTGGATGTTCTCTCCGGGCCGCCGTACCCGCATCTCGACCCCGATATCACGCTGCATAAGCTGCCCGGCCTGGACCTGTACAATCCGGATGCCCTGTTCCGAAAACCCAGCATCAAAGAGCTCACATCTCCCATCAACACCCTGGAATGGCTCAGCGCCACTTCCGGCGGGTTTCCTGAACCGCTGGCCTTCAGCCTGCGCGCGCTTACGTTCATGCACAGGAACGGACATCGCTATGACGTCATCCACGACAACCAGTGCCTGGCCTATGGCCTCTTAGGCATTCAGTCCATGATCCCCACGGTAGCCACCATCCATCACCCGATCACGAAAGACCGCGATATCTCGATCAGGGCCGCGTCCACGCTCTCCAAGAAGATCAACATCCGGCGCTGGTATCATTTCCTGGCCATGCAGAAGCGCGTCTCGCGCCGGATCTCCAACCTGATCACGGTCTCCGAGGCCTCCCGAGCGGATATCAGCAAGGACTTCGCGATCGATAACAGACGCTTCCATGTGGTGGCCAACGGTATCAATACCGAGATATTCCACCCCGTACCCGGCGTGAAACGCCCGGAAAACCGGCTGATCGTGACCAACAGCGCCGATACCCCACTCAAGGGCCTGCGCTTCCTCATGCTGGCCATGGCGGAACTGCGTCGAAGCAGGGATGTGAATCTGACCGTGATCGGCAAACCCAAATCCGGGGGCGTAATCGAACGTCTGGTGGGAGAACTCGAGCTTACCAGCGCCGTAACCTTTACGGGCCGTATCGACGAGCGGGATTTTGCCCGCTACTATGCCACCAGCACCCTAGCGGTGGTCCCTTCCCTCTATGAAGGCTTCGGCCTGCCGGCGGGCGAGGCCATGGCCTGCGGTGTGTCGGTGGTCAGCACCACCGGCGGGGCCCTGCCCGAGGTGGTCGGCAATGCCGGCGTGCTCGTACCACCGGGCGATGCGCATGCCCTGGCCGCGGCCATCGCTGATCTGCTCGAGAGTCCGGATAAACGCCAGGCCCTGGGCCAGGCCGGGTATGAGCGGGTCATCCGCAACTTCACCTGGTGCCGCTGCGCCGAGAAGACTGCGGAAGTCTATGGCAAGGCTATCGATGCCCATGCCCACTGAGGAGTCGGCATGCATAGCAACCACGCCATGACCATCTACGGCGCGGGCATGTCCGGCCTGATGGCCGCCATAAATCTGGCCTGCGAAGGCCATACCGTCACCATGTATGAACGCGAAAAGGGATATGGCGCGGGGATTCGATTGGGAAAAGGCGATTACTGTGATCGGACCACAGCGCCTGGCGACTATACTGGCGGGCTTCATCAGAGAAGATAACCACCTGCCCGTCTTAGCCATCCCGGGTTATGCGCATCTTGGCGTCAGCTTCAAGCGATGACACCAAAGTGGTCAAGCAGGCAATACATCGTTGCACGGAGGCCATGATGAGCTTTGAACGTATATGGCACAAATCATATTCGCCGGGCGTGCCGGTTTCGGTTGCCATCGAGCAGATAACCATGTCCGAGGCACTGTCCCGCTCCGTCCTCAATTACCCGCACGCCAGCGCCTTGATCTATATGGGCAAACACATCAGCTTCCGGAAACTGGACCGGCTGGTCAACCGATTCGCCCGGGCACTCACCGACCTAGGCGTGAAAAAGGGCAACAAGGTGGCCATGCTGCTGCCGAACGTGCCCGAGGTGGTGATCGCCAATTTCGCCACATTCCGCCTCGGCGCGGTTACAGCCATGAACAACCCGCTCTACACCGAACGCGAGCTGATCCACCAGTTGAACGACCAGGACGCCGAGGTCATCGTCACCCTTGACCTCCTGGTGCCAAGGATCCTCAAGATCAAGGACCAGACCAAGATCCGCACCATAATCGCCTGCCATATCAACGATTACCTACCCTTTCCGGCCAAGCAGCTCTTCCCCTTCGTCAAGAAGGATATGTACCGTACCTTATCTGCGGACTCAGGGGTCATCGAATTCCAATCCCTGATCAGGCGTTATCCCGCCACCCCGCAACTCAGCGAGGCAATGTGGAACGATGTGGCGGCCATGCTCTATACCGGCGGCACCACGGGCGTCTCCAAGGGGGTCATGCTCACACACGCTAATCTGAGCAGCAACATTCAGCAGTTCAGGTCCCTAATGCCGGAATTCCAATCCGGTAGAGAGCGGCTGCTGGCCATCTTTCCTTTTTTCCACGCCGCCGGCTTCACCGGCATGCAGAACTTCGGCATTTTCACCGGCAGCACGCTGATCCTGGTGCCTCGGCCGGAAACGGATTGTATCGTCGAGCAGATCCGCAAGTTCAAACCCACCTTCGTGGCGGGTGTACCGACCATCTTCGTGGGGCTGTTGAACAATGCGAAATTCAGGCGGCTTAATCTGCGGTTCATCAAGCTTTTCCTCTGCGGCGCGGCCCCTCTGCCCATGAATACCATCAAAGGGCTCAAGGATCTTACCGGCGCCGTCATCGCCAACGTCTATGGCATGACCGAGACCACGCCGTTTGCCACGGCCAGTCCCGTGCACAATATCCTGAGCCATGAGCTCAATAAAACCGGCACGGTGGGGCTGCCCATACCGAACACCGATCTGAAGATCGTGGATGTGGAGACCGGGGCACAGGAGATGCCGCCCGGAGTCCAGGGCGAGATCTGCTTTAAAGGGCCTCAGGTCATGCGGGGCTATTACAAGCGGCCCGATGAGACCGCGGCGGTGCTGAAGGACGGCTGGCTCTTTACGGGCGACATCGGCATGCTGGATGAAGACGGCTACCTGACCATCGTGGACCGCAAGAAGGACCTGATCATCGCCAGCGGCTTCAACATCTACCCCAAGGAGATCGATGAGGTCCTCTTCGACCATCCCAAGATCCTCGAGGCCTGCACCATCGGCGTCCCGGACGACTACCGGGGCGAGACGGTCAAGGCCTTCGTAGTAACCAAGCCTGGTGAATCACTTTCAGCCAAAGAGGTTATTCAATTCTGCAAGGAACGCCTGACGGCCTATAAGGTGCCCAGAAAGATCGAATTTCTGGAAGAGCTGCCCAAGAGCGCGGTAGGCAAGGTCCTCAGGCGCGAACTGAAAGAGCGTGAACTGAGATCATAAGAAACAAATATATCGGTCGCGCCCAGGAAAGACTTGTACCGAGGAGTTCGCGAATTATATTGTATGTATGCTATTGAAATACCTGTACATGAAAGGAGGGCGTCATGGGTTTCGAGCGCATCTGGCACAAGTCCTATCAGGCCGGGGTCCCGGCCGAGATCGATGTTGAAAAGATCACCTTGTCGGAGGCGCTCTCCAGAAGCGCTCTGAGCCACCCGGAGGTTGATGCCCTGATCTACATGGGCAAACGCATCACCTACCGGGAATTAGATGCCCTGGTCAACCGCTTTAGCCGGGCACTTACGACGCTGGGGGTGAAGAAGGGCAACAAGGTCGCCATGCTGCTGCCCAACATACCCCAGGCGGTGATCGCCAATTACGCGACCTTTCGCATCGGGGCCGTGGCGGCCATGAACAACCCGCTCTATACCGAGCGCGAACTGGCCTACCAGCTCAACGACCAGGACGCCGAGGTCCTGGTGACCCTCGATCTGCTCGTGCCCAGGATTCAGAAGATCAGGCAGCAGACCAAAATCCGCACCGTCATCGCCTGTCATATCAACGATTACCTGCCGTTTCCGATCAAACAGCTTTTCCCCCATCTCAAGAAAGAGATGTATCGCAAGCTGACACCTGGCGACGGAGTGCACGAATTTCTGCCGCTGATCGGCACCTGCTCCGATGCGCCCCTTCCCGACGAGGCAAACTGGGAAGACCTGGGCGCCCTGCTCTATACTGGCGGCACCACGGGGGTCACCAAGGGGGTGATGCTCACCCAGGCCAACCTGTCCACCAACATGCAGCAACTTAGGTCATGGATGCCGGAGTTTGAGAACGGCAAGGAACGGCTGCTGGCCATCTTCCCCTTTTTCCACGCCGCCGGGTTCACGGGGCTGCAGAACCTCGGCCTCTTCAGCGCCTCCACCCTCATCCTCGTCCCGCGTCCCGACCCCGCCGCCATCATCGACCAGATCCGCAAATTCAAGCCCACCTTCGTCCCCGGCGTGCCGACCATCTTTGTAGGGCTGCTTAATAACGCGAAGTTCAGAGAGCTCGACCTGCGCTTCATCAAGCACTTCATCGCCGGGGCGGCCCCCCTGTCCATGCAAACGGTCAAGGAGCTCAAGGATATGACCGGAGCGATCATCGCCAATATCTACGGCCTGACCGAGACCTCCCCCATGGCCACGGTTACCCCGGCCATCGGCAAACAGAAACCCGAAACGGTTGGATTGCCGCTGCCCAATACCGATCTCAAGATCGTGGATGTGGAAACCGGGACCAAGGAGATGCCGCTGGGCGAAGCCGGAGAGGTCTGTTTCAAAGGTCCGCAGGTCATGCAGGGTTACTACAAGAAACCGGAGGAAACCGCGGCCGTGCTGAAGGACGGCTGGCTCCATACGGGCGATATCGGCGTGCTGGACCATGACGGCTTCCTTACCATTGTGGACCGCAAGAAGGACATGATCATCGCCAGCGGCTACAATATCTATCCTAAGGAAATCGACGAGGTCCTCTTAGAGCACCCCAAGATTCTCGAGGCCTGCACCATCGGCATTCCGGACGAGTACCGGGGCGAGACGGTCAAGGCCTTCGTGGTGCGCAAACCCGGCGAATCCCTTGAGGCCGAAGAGGTCATCCTGTTCTGCAAGGAGCGCCTGGCCGCCTACAAAGTTCCCAAACAAATAAAATTTCTGGAAGAGCTGCCCAAGAGCGCGGTGGGCAAGGTCCTCAGACGCGAGCTCAGAGAACGCGAAATCGGGGCAGGAGAACGATAAAATGTCTGAACAGCTTTGGAACAAGGCTGCCACAACGGTTGTAAACGCCGGACAGATCCCCATACCCATCACCGCCACCCTGCTTGAACTCATGCAAACCATCATGAATGCAGAACAGGCCGAGTTCATTCAGATCTTCAACAAACCGCTGAGCTTCGATGAGATCAAAAAAAAGACTTCATGGGATGAAAACTCCATACTCAGCATCTTGCATGAATTAATGCACAACGGCATCGTCACCGGAATTCCCAGCCGCACTACCGGCACCATGGTCTATAGACTCTTGCCTCCCATACCGGGCATCTTCGAATTCACCCTGATCCGGGGGCTCTCAGGCGTTAAGGAAAAGAAGATTGCGGGCCTGTTCGATGCCTTATCAGAGGAACTCACCGCGATCGTTCAAGGCAGCTACAACGACAGCGTGGAGATATTCAAGGCCATACCGCCCCTGACCAGGGTCGTGCCGGTGGAAAAGCAGATCGCCCAAGGGGCCGACACCATCCTTCCCTATGATGAAGTCAACCGGATTATCGACAAGTTCGATACCATCGCCGTCGTGCACTGCTACTGCCGCCACGAAAAAGACCTGCTGGGCAAACCCTGCAAGGTAACGCACGAAAAAAGGAATTGCCTGGCCTTCGGTCAGATCGCCCGATTCATCATCGATTACCGCTTCGGCGAAGAGATCTCCAGGCAGGAAGCCAAAAGAATCCTTGATGAAACCGAAGAGGCCGGGCTTGTGCACAAGGCCTTTCACGACAAGGACGATATCCGGCGGGACGAGGTCGCCATCTGCAACTGCTGCAAATGCTGCTGTGGAACCTTTGAGCTGTATTACCGGGCAGCGGCCCCGATCAGCACCTATACTTCCTATCGGGCCACCGTGAAATCTGATGAATGCACTGCCTGCGCCATGTGTATCGAACGCTGTCCGATGGAGGCTATCCGTCTGACAGGTCTTGATGAGATATGCATCGATGAAGACAGGTGCATCGGCTGCGGCATCTGCGCGCACCATTGCCCCAGCGCCGCGATTAACCTGGAGCGAACCGGGATAAGGGAAGTCTTCGTGCCGCCTCCTAAAATCGCAGCTAGTGAAACGCGCCACTCCGTAAAAATGACTTAAGGAGGTCTGTATGCCGGAGGTGGTAATCGTTGGCGCCGGTCTGGCGGGACTTACCGCCGCCATCTCCTGCGCCCGCGTCGGGCATGAGGTTCGCGTACTGGAGAAGTATAAGCAGGTTGGAGGGGCGCCGGACCACCATCCGAGTATCGACATGACCCCCATGCTTCCTGATCGCATGGGAAAATTCCTCGGTCTGGACTTGAAACCGCCGCATGTCACGCCTACGGCTTCCGTACGCTTTATTGCCTACGGTAAGAACTACGAGGTTGCCGGCGCGCCCTTGTTTCTCCAATCGGTGGAGCGGGGCCCGCGTGAAAGTTCCCTGGAAACTCACCTGTTCAAGGTTGCCCGGGATTGCGGGGTGCGCTTCGAATTCAATTGGAGCCTGCGCTCCCAGAAAGACGTCGTGGAATTACCGCCGGGCAGTATCATCGCCACCGGGTTGCATCACGAACCCTACCTGGCCTTGGGCATACCGCGCCAGGATATGTATGGTTTCGCGGGCAAAGGCCTCTGCGATGGTCCGCCCAGAGGTGCAGCCTGGTTTGATCCCATCATCGGCGAATACAGCTTTCTCACCAACAGCAACGGGGTTTCATTTGCCATGGCCTTTGACCGCCGGCCCATATCCCGGCAGTCCCAGGAGCGCTTCATCATGCTTCTGAAGCAGAACCTGGATGTGGAGCTGAAGGATTGGCATACCTTCGAGGCCGCGGTGGGGGTCAAACAGCTGGATAATCCGCGCTTGTTCTCCGGCAGATATATCCTCGCCGGCACCTTGTCCGGTATTCAGGACCCCTTTTTCTTCTTCGGCGTGCACGCTTCCCTGCTCTCGGGCACCATCGCGGCGCAGGCGGTGGACGATAAGGCCTCTGCCTGGGATCGATTCAATAGGTTGTCCTCGATCTACAAATATACCTATATAGCCAGACGACTCTTTGACCCCTTGCCCCATGCGGTGCGCAAACCCCTGCTCCGCACTTTTGTTATGTTGCAGACCAAATCACCCGAGCGTTACGGCCGCATGGTCACCAAGCTCATCCCTGGATTTGTCGACTTACAGAAGCGTGCCTGAAGGTGCCGCCCATCATTTAATACCCCGCGTTGGGGACAGCGGAGACTGGCGGTCCTTAACGGGAGAATTTCGTCGCTCCTTTCCTGGTATTGGTTAAACTCTTTGGCCCACATCCAGTTTAACTCCGATTATTTGGTTTACAATATTAAACTTATATGTATATTAGCGTAATCAATCTTAGGAGTCATGCATGTATCAAGAGAAAATGGTCCGCAACGCCGAGATCCTCCAGATACACTTGCTTGACAACCTTTATGCCGCCAGCGGTTCCGAGTCGATTTATTTCCAGGGGGGCACGGCCCTGCGCTGGGTTTATGGCGGCATGCGTTTCTCGGAAGATCTGGATTTTGTCACACCGCTACCGCCTGAACAGATCCACCTGATCCTCAAAAAAGTATCTGCAAAAGCCGCCAATGCCTGTATCGCCCAATTCGGCCCGGGGGTCGCCGAGCAGACACCGAAAAAGACCAGGTCAGAGGCGGTCAAGGTTTTTTATACCTTCCGACCGCAGGCACAGCGCGAGCGCATCGCCATAAAACTCGGCTTCGAGACGCTTAAACCCGACCGAACGCCGGAGGTACAGCGTGTCATTCTCCGTGACCTGCCGGCCGTCGCCGGTATGCTTTCGAGCGGAAAGCTGGTCATGCCGTATTCAAGCAGCATTGTCATGGTGGAGACAGCGGCGGAATTATTATCCGACAAGATCAGGGCCCTCTTCGAGCGCTACTACCTCAAAGGCAGGGACATCTATGACATCTGGTGGCTCACCGAGCGCCTGCAGATCGTACCGTCCTGGGAACAGACAAAGGCAAAGCTCGATATGTACCGAAGCGCCTTTGTCCCGGCGCGATCAGCAGACTATTTCCAGCAGGAGTCGGCCTTGAAGGACATCATCGAGGCCATCGTGAGCGATCTACCACGCTTTGTACCCAAGGACATCTATGCGGTTTACCGGAATGAGCGGTTCAAGATACTGACCGACACGCTCCAAAAACTGACCGACACGCTAAAGGCTCAAGGCATGGATGATCATTCCCTCGGGTATGATGGCTGATAAGTCCACCATCCAAAGACTGAAGCAGTTGCCCCACCTGTTCCGTATCCAGGATGCTCAAAAAGTCGCCCCGCATACCAGCATCTTCTTATATCGCGCCGCGCAGGACGGGTTGATCCGGCGCCTGAATCGCGGCAACTATATCAATGCCTTTCTCCATGGTTTGCCGCCGGTTGAAATGGTGGCATGTTTTTTAAAGCCGCCGGCATACATCTCATGCGAGTGGGCCTTGAACTATCATGGCGTGCTGATGCAATCCCCTCAGGTATGCAGCGTGGTGACGCTCCACACGGCGGTAGGCAAGGAGCGCAGCTTCGACTACCACGGCGTCACCATTGAATTCTCCCGCATCGCCCCCAAGCTTTTTCATGGCTATACAACCGCCAAGGGGGTTTCCATGGCATCACCGGAAAAGGCCTTGCTCGATACGCTCTATCTTCACCACCACATCCCCACGGCTGATGAGCTGGAGATGGAGTATATCGATCAACGCAAGCTCAGAGCATTGTCCGCAAAGTATCCTGCCGCCCACAGGTTGCGAATCGAAAATCTCCTTAACGGCAGGGCTTAATAATGGTTGACGATAGTGGTGCCCGGGGCGGGATTTGAACCCGCATGCCCGCAAGGGGCGAGGGATTTTAAGTCCCTTGTGTCTACCAATTCCACCACCCGGGCTTATGTGCTTTGCGGGAATCAATATCCATGATCGCCTGGAGACTGTCAAGCAGTTCCTCTTGGGGCATGAGGCCCTGGAAAACCGGGAGCCTTGAAACAAGGGGTGACTTTTCTTAATACGGGCGCATGAGCATGAGGTACCATGCGATCAGCGAAGGTCCCCAGAACAGATAGATGAGGGCACCTATGGAAAGAAAGGGCCCGAAAGGTATGGCGGCCTTCATGTCCTTGCCCTGAACGGCGATCCAGGCCAACCCAACCACACTGCCGATCAGGGAGGCCGTAAAGATCGTGAAGGCCACGCCCTGCCAGCCGACGAACACGCCGATCATGCCCAGGAGCTTGACATCTCCGCCGCCCATGCCCTGGCGTTTGGTGAGGAAATAGTAACCATAGATGATGAGCAGCAAAGAGCCGGCACCCACGGCCAGGCCGATAAGCGCATCCTTGTAGGTTACGGGCAGCCAGTACACCAGCACCAGTCCGACCACGATCCCGCCCAAAGAGATGCGATCCGGGATGATCTGGAAATCCAGGTCGATAAAGGTGATGACGATCAGCGCGCACGCAAAGAGGTAATAGATGAGAAAGACCGCGCCCAGTCCGAAGCGCGCGTAAAGCGCCAGCGCCAGGAGAGCGCTTAGGGCCTCGACCAGGGGGTAGCGCGGCTTGATGCGCGCCGAGCACTGCCGGCATTTGCCCCTGAGGAAAAGGTAGCTTACAAGCGGGATGTTGTCCCAGGGCTTGATGGGCGTGCCGCAGGCCGTACACCGTGATCCGGGCCATATAATGGACTCGGCGCGCGGTATGCGATAGATGCAGACATTGAGGAAGCTCCCGATAAAGAGGCCCAGGAGTATGACCGCCGCGGCAGCGATCACATCAGCAGGTCTCCCCGCGAGAAGCGCAGCACCTCGGATTCGAGTGTGGCGCCGACATCCTTAAGGATGCCCTTGAGCGGATCGTCATCGGAGAGTGCACCCACGGTCTTATCCAACCCTTCCTTAAGGCCCGCGAGTTCATTGACGATCGGCTGAATGGATTTCAGGGTCACGTCCGGATCGGCCAGCGCCGATGCATACCCGTCCAGAAGGTCGATGGCCTGCTCACCCATGCCCAGACCCTTGATCGTCATGGGGCTGATCGTGGAAACGGCCGTGGAAGGCATCGCTGGGATCGTCTCCGGTATGGTCTTCTGCTCGATGCCGGAGAGCATGTCTTCAAAAGCGCCTTGTTTGCCCAAGGGTTTGGCTGTTTTCTGCGGCACTACACCGCCGATAGTCAGGTTCGGATCAATCTTCATGCCTCGTTATCCTCCTGGCGCTTATCATGCAAATCAAATGCCATGGCTATGTACCCCATCGGAAAGCCCGAGACGTTACTTTAAGCAAGCAGAATTTGCCCTTCAACCGGGCAATTTTTAACCAATGCGATCCATCCATACCCCGGCCGGTCCTGAATCTTCATGAAATTCATACGTTTCGCACAACCGTGGCTGCCGCAACAAATGACACGCGCGATCAGCCCCCCTTACGCTCCAGGGAGTCGGGCGGCCTGAGGTTCTCCACCCGCCTGCCCCGCGCCGTCATGAGATCCTCGATGGACAAGGCCTGCACCTCAAGCAGAAATTGCCGTATGGCCCGCCCGGTCTCATGGATGACCTTTTCCGGCTCGTTGTGCGCTCCGCCGACCGGTTCCCGGACGAGATAATCGACCAGACCCGCGAGATACAGGTCCCGGCCCGAGCCCTTGAGCGTATCCGCGGCATTCTCCTTGTTGGAGGCGTCGCCGGAGATGATGGAGGAAAAGCCTTCGGGCGATATAGCGCTGTAGAAGGCGTTCTCGAGCATGATGATCCGATCGCCGAACCCTAAGGCCAAAGCCCCGCCCGAACCGGCCTCGCCGATGATGCAGGCGATGACCGGCGTGCGTATGCCCTCTAAGGTTGAGATGCAGCGCGCGATGCTGAAGGCTTGTCCCCTTTCTTCGGCCTCCGGCATGGGGTATGCGCCGGGAGTATCCACAAAGGTCACGATAGGTTTGGCGAACTTTTCGGCCAATCGCATCAGCCGCATGGCCTTGTAGTGCCCGGATGGACTGGCCATGCCGTAATGGTGACCGATATAGCCCTTGGAGCCGCTGGAACGCTTCTTGTGGCCGATCACGACCACGGCAGAAGAGTCGATGGTCGCCAGACCGCCCATAACGGCCGGATCGTCCTCGTAAACCCTGTCGCCGTGCAGTTCCATGAAGTCGGTACAGATGGCGGCGATGTAATCATCCACCCCCGGCCGCACGGCATGCCGTGCGATCTCGACGCTCTCCCAGCGGCTGATCCCATTGTAGAGCTCGCTCCTCAGGTCGTCCACCTTGCGCGTGAATTCGGAGGTATCCAGGCCGTCTAAGGAGGCGATGCTCTGCTTGAGCTCCTTGAGAGCCTGGTCGATGTCAACGAACCGATCGTCTTTCTTCATCACTGTATCTCTATGCGCGCCGGGCCCAGGATATCCTGCACCTGTTCGATCAAGGCCTTGCAGGGCGCGACCATGAATGTCTTGCCGGCCTCGATGTTGATGATAGCCTCACTCGTGGCGATCTCGAAGCTCAAGGGGCAGGATCCCTTGAATCCGGCGATGCCGCCTTTGAGCGCCCGGATCTGATCCGCGGTATCGCCTTCCTTCAAACGCACCAGAATCCGGCTGGCGAATACGGCCTCGGCCTGCTCGATAGGATACACCTCTTCGGCCTGCAGGTCCACCTGAACGGTTTCATCATTCTCATTCTCGCTCAAATTCACGCGCGCCTTGATGATCACGGGGCCGTCACCGGAGATAGCGGCTTCATACGCACTGAAGCATTTGGGAAAGAAGATGACCGGGGCCGTGCCGTTGAGGTCCTCGAAGATGGCCCGCGCCATGGGATCGCCCTTCTTGGTGCGGGTTATATTGAGGTTGTGGATGATGCCGGCCAGGATCACCTTGCCGGAGGTTTCGTTCAGGGTCAGCGTCGTGGCGGTGGAGAACTTCTCCATGACCCGGGCATACCCGTTCAAGGGGTGACCGGAGATGTAGAAGCCCAGGCCTTCCTTTTCCATCTTGAGGCGCTCGCTCTCGGGCCAGTCCGGGATATCGGGGAGCGTAAATGTCGGCGTAGTCTCCTCGAACTCCTCCAGGGCAAACAGCGTGGTCTGGGCGTCATCGCGGCTCTTCATGGCGCGTTGGGCATCATCGATCAGGATGTCCAGGGCCTCGAAGAGCGCGCGGCGGTTTTGATGCAGGCCGTCGAAGGCGCCGGCCTTGAGGAGCGCCTCGATGACGCGGCGGTTGACCTTGGTTAGATTGATGCGCCGTACGAAATCCCCCATATCGGTGAAGCGGCCCTGCTCGCCGCGTTCCTTCAGGATGATCTCCACCGCGCCCTTGCCCACGTTCTTGATGCCGCCTAAGCCAAAACGGATACCCTTGTCCGTGGTCACGAACTCCCAGTTGCTTTCGTTGATTTCCGGGGAAAGGATGGGAACATCGTTGGCCCGGCATTCGGCGATGTGCTGGACGACCTTGTCCATGTTGTTCAAATCCAGAGTCAGGTTGGCGGCCATGAATTCCTTGAAATAGTGGCACTTGAGATAGGCCGTCTGATAGGCCACCAAGGCATAGGCCGCGGCATGGCTCTTGTTAAACCCGTATTCGGCGAACTTCTCCATCAGGGAGAACATCTCGGAAGCGATCTCCTTGGACACGCCCTGCTTCAACGCCCCTTCGACAAAAATGTCGCGGTGCTTGGCCATCTCCTCGGCCTTCTTCTTGCCCATGGCGCGCCGCAAGAGATCGGCCTTGCCCAGCGAGTAGCCTCCCACGGCCTGGGCGATCTGCATGACCTGCTCCTGATAGACGATGATGCCGTAGGTCTCTTTGAGGATGGGCTCCAGGATAGGATGCAGGTATTCGATCTTTTCACGGCCGTGCCGGCGTTCGACATAGGAGGGGATGAGGTCCATGGGGCCCGGACGGTACAGCGCCACGGCCGCGATGATGTCCTCGAACTTGTCGGGCCTGAGCTGCCTGAGCATCTGGCGCATACCCGAACTTTCCAGCTGAAACACGCTGGAGGTGTCGCCGTCGCCGATGAGCTTGTAGGTAGGCTTGTCGTCCAGCGGGATGATGCTCAAGTCGAGCGGGGCCCCTCGGGCCGCCAGGATTTCAAGCGTCTTGTGAATCACGGTCAGGGTCTTTAAACCCAGGAGGTCGAACTTGATCAGACCGATGCGTTCCAGCCGCGTCATGTCGTACTGGCTGATCGGCATGCCCTTCTTGTCCACATAGACGGGGACATGGTCCGTAATGGGCTTGTCGTCCGAGATGACCACGCCGCCGGCATGCACCGAGGCGTGTCTGCTCAAACCTTCCAGCGCGCGCGCGATCTCGATCAGCCGGCCTACCTGGGGCTCTTTCTGGGCCAGATCCTTGAGCCGCGGTTCCTCCTTAAGGGCCTTGTCCAGGGTCATTTTGAGGTCATTGGGAATCAGTTTGGCGATTGCATCCACTTCGGAATAACTCATGCCCTGTACCCGGCCCACGTCGCGCAGAACCGCGCGCGCCTTCATATTTCCGAAGGTGGTGATCTGGGCCACGTACTCTTTGCCGTAGCGGTTCTTGACGTACTCGATGACCTCGTCGCGGCGCTCCTGGCAGAAGTCCACGTCGATATCCGGCATGCTCTTGCGTTCCGGGTTTAAGAAGCGCTCGAACAGAAGATTCCAGCGGATGGGATCGATGTCGGTTATCCCTAAGCAAAAGGCCACCAGCGACCCGGCGGCACTGCCGCGGCCAGGGCCGACCGGGATGTTGTGCGACTTGGCGAAGTTGATGTAGTCGGCCACGATCAGGAAGTAGCCGGGGAATCCCATGGACTTAATGACCTCCAGCTCTTCGGCCAGACGCTCGCGGTAACCATCCGGCACCGTTTCCATCCTGGCGGCCAGACCCTGCCAGGCCTGCGCCTCGATGACGTCTTCCAACGACTGGCCCTGGCTGGGGAAAACCGGGAAGTAGTATTTGCCCTTGGGAATTTCCACGTTGCAGCGCTGGGCCACCTCGGCGGTGTTGGAGATGGCCTCGGGGAGATAGGCAAAGGCGGCCGCCATCTCCTGCGGGCTCTTGAGATAGATCTGATCCGTGCCGAAGGTCATGCGGTCCTTATCGTGCAGGGTATTCTGGGTCTGGATGCACAAGAGTGCCTCATGCGCCTTGGCGTCGGATGCGTTCAAGTAGTGGCAGTCATTAGTAGCCACCAGGGGCACGCCGTGCTTACGTGCCACCTCGACAAGGTGGGGGTTGACCTGGTTCTGATCGTCCAGGCCGTTCTCCTGGATCTCAACATAAAAACGTCCGTCAAACGTCTTGAGGTAAAAGTTCAGCGCCTCGTTGGCCCGCTCCGTATTGCCGCGTAAGAGCCAGAAAGGTATCTCGCCCTGCAGACAGGCGCTCATGGCGATCAAGCCGGTATTCAGCTCGGCCAGCGTCTTATGGTCGACGCGCGGCTTGTGGTAGAACCCGCGCTCATGCCCCAGCGACACTAGGCGCATGAGGTTCTGATACCCGGCATAATCCTCGGCCAGCAGGATCAGGTGGTAATAGCGGGGCAGGCCGGGCTGGGCTTCCTTGACCTCCATATTGCCGGGCGCCACATAGACCTCGCAGCCGATGATGGGTTTGAGGCCGGCGTCACGGGCCTTGTCGTAGAATTCGACCGCGCCGAACATGACGCCGTGATCGGTGATGGCCACGGCTTCCTGGCCGAAGGACTTGGTGCGCTCGATCAGGTCGGCGATGCGGATGGCACCGTCCAAGAGACTGTACTGGGTATGGCAATGCAGGTGGACAAAGCTCATGGCCGTCTACCCGCGGTTTTACGATTCCAGTTTGTAGTTCGGCGACTCCTTGACGATGATGACGTCATGCACGTGGGATTCCTTCAAGCCCGCCGTGGTGATCTTCACCATACGGGCGTTCTTCTGCAGCTCCTTGATGCTGAGGCATCCGGTATAGCCCATGCCGGCCCGTAAGCCCCCGATCAGCTGATAGACGTTTTCCGAGATCCGGCCGCGATACGGCACCCGGCCCACGATGCCTTCGGGCACGAGCTTCTCGAAATCGCTGACATCGCCCTGGAAATAGCGGTCCTTGGAGCCCGACTTCATGGCCTCGAGCGAGCCCATGCCGCGGTAGGCCTTGTAGGTGCGTCCCTGGTAGATGATAAGCTCGCCGGGCGCTTCGTCGGTGCCGGCGAAGAGCGAACCGATCATGACCGTGGAGGCACCGGCCGCCAGGGCCTTGGTAAGATCGCCGGAGAACTTGATGCCGCCGTCGGCGATGATCGGGACCTCATGCTTGCGGGCCGCCGTGGCGCAGCGCAGGATGGCCGTGATCTGGGGCATGCCCACGCCCGCCACCACGCGCGTGGTGCAGATCGAACCCGGCCCCACGCCCACCTTGATGCCGTCGGCGCCGGCCGCGATTAAATCGAGCGTGGCCTCCTCGGTCACCACATTGCCGGCAATGACCTGTATCGATGGGTACATGGTCTTGATGGTCTTGACGCTCTCGATGACGGCCATGGAATGACCGTGCGCGCTATCCACCACCAGCACATCCACCCCGGCCTTGACCAGGGCATGCACACGTTCCTCGTCCCTGGGCAGGATACTGACCGCGGCGCCCACCAGGAGCCGGCCGCGAGAATCCTTGGCCGAGTTCGGGTAGCGCTCGGCCTTCTCGATATCCTTGATGGTGATCAATCCTTTGAGCCGGTAGTCATCGTCCACGACCGGCAGCTTCTCAATCTTGTACTGGTGCAGGAGTTTGCGGGCCTCCTCCAGGGTGATCTCGCCCTTGACCGTAATGAGTTTTTCCTTGGTCATGGCATCGCGGATGAGCTTATTCATATCGGTCTCGAAACGCAGATCGCGGTTGGTTAGGATGCCGACCAGCTTTCCTTCCACGGTGATGGGCACGCCCGAGATATGGTAGTGCCGCATGAGGTCCAGGGCTTCGCCGATCTTACGGTCCGGTCCCATGGTAATGGGGTCCACGATCATGCCGCTCTCGGACTTCTTGACCTGGTCTACTTCCACGGCCTGCATCTCGGGCGTCATATTCTTGTGAATAATACCGATGCCGCCTTCGCGGGCCATGGCGATGGCGGTGTTGGCCTCGGTGACCGTATCCATGGCCGCGCTTAAAAGCGGCATGCTCAGACGGATGCCTTTGGTAAGGTTGGTGGTGATATCGACGCTGCCGGGCAATACATCAGACTTGGCCGGCAATAAGAGGACATCGTCGAAGGTCAAGGCCTCATCTATGATCCTGTGCATGGTGAACTCCCTTTAAAACATCCGGTATTCGAGCCGTACCGTCCGTAGCGACCCTCCTCCGGTTTTGAGTGACTGCGGCGCATAGCCGTCCAGAAACCGGCCGGCGAGCTCAAAGAATCCCAGCTGTTCAGCCGGTTGCACGATACGCGGCTCGCCGGTTATTCCGGCTAAACGTTTGGCCTCTTCCAGGGCCTGGTCATACCCCCCGAGCCGGTCGATCAATCCCAGTTTCTGTGCCTGCCTTCCGGTATAAATCCGGCCGTTGGCCAGCTCGCGCACCTTATCGAGCGGCAGCCGCCGGCCTTTGGCCACGGCCTCCACGAACTGGTCGTGCGAATCATCAATGACATCCTGGAAATAGGCGCGCTCGGCCTCGGTCATGGGCCGAAAAGGCGAACCTGCGTCCTTTAAACTCCCGGAGGTGATGCTCCCGGCCTTGATGCCCAGCTTGGCGATGCCCTCACTGAGATCCACGAACTCCATCATCACGCCGATGCTGCCGGTCAAGGTGCCGGGCAGGGCATAGATCGTATCCGCGGCGCAGGCTATGTAGTAGGCCCCGGAAGCGCCCAGGGCTCCCATGGATACGATGATCGGCTTCTTGCCCTTGAGCTTTAAGAGCCGCTGGTAGATCTCCTGCGAAGGCCCGACGATGCCGCCGGGGCTGTCGATGCGCACCAGGACCGCCTTGATGGACTCGTCATCCTCATATTTCTTGATGGTCTCGAGGCTATCCAAGGAACTCGTGATCCCACCCTCGACCTTGATGAGACCGATGGCGGGCTTCTGGAGCTCCCTGTACGTCTTGACGCCCCACACCGCGAGGATGATCAAGATAATGACAAGACCTGTGATCTTGGTTCTCTTCTTCATCCCTGTTAGACCGTTACCCTTAGGCTATTTCTGACGTTTGTTACGCATCATCCTAGTGTTTCTATAGTATAAGAGCAGGGTCTTGTCCATACCCCGCGTGTACAACCGCCGCTTTCGAGAAAAGTCTGACTACGCGCCCACAATTTCGAGGCCGACGGACGTCGTTCGTAAAGGATCCTTCTGACCATCCGAGCCTTGCCCTATTCTGAAATCAAAAGGGCGCACCGTGGTGCGCCCTTTTGAAGCTAGCTTCTCGATTTGTCCTGCAATTCCTTCAGGAGCTGCCCCAGATTGGTGGCCACCTTGTCGGTGGTCTTAGCTTCCTGCATTACTTTGCGTGTCTGGGCATCCTCCAGGGCCTTGATGGAAAGCCCGATCTTCTTATTCTCCGGGCTCACCCGCAAGACCACGGCCTCGACCTCCTGCCCCACCTTGAGGACTTCGGCCAGGGACTCGATCTTGTCCTTGCTCACCTCGGAGATGTGGATCATGCCTTCCACACCGTGCGCGATCTCCACGAAGGCCCCGAAATCGGTCACGCTGGTGATACGGCCCCGGATGATGCTGCCGGCCGGGTGCTCGTTGGCCACCTGAGTCCATGGATCGGGCTCCATCTGTTTTAAGCCTAAGGAGAATTTCTCATTCTCCGGGTCGATGGTGATAACCTTGGCCTTGACCACATCGCCCTTTTTGAAGAGCTCCTTGGGATTCTTTGTCTTGGGGTCCCAGGACAAATCGCTCATGTGGATCAGCCCATCGACATCGATGGTATCATCCACGCTCACGAATACACCAAAGTCCGTGACATTCTTGACGCGCGCCTGGACCACCGCGCCCTCGGGATAGCACTGCCGCAGCAGTTCCCAGGGATTGGGCGTGGTCTGCTTCAAGCCCAGCGAGATGCGGCGATCGTTCTGATCCACGCCCAGAATCTGCACCTCGATTTCATCGGCTTCCTTCAAAAGCGATGAGGGGTGGCGCATCTTCTTGGTCCAGAACATCTCCGAAATATGCACCAGGCCTTCCACTCCCTCTTCCAACTCGACGAAGGCGCCGTAATTGGTGATGGATGTGACCTTGCCCTTAACGCGTTTGCCAATGGGGTAACGGTACTCGATCCCTTCCCACGGGTCTTTGGTGAGCTGCTTCAAACCCAGCGAGATCTTCTCGGTTTCCGGGTCGAACTCAATGACCTTGACGTCGATCACCTGGCCCGAGGCCACCTTGTCCTTGGGATCCTTGAGCTTGCCCCAGGACATATCCGTGATATGTAAGAGTCCGTCGATGCCGCCGATATCCACGAAAGCGCCGTAGGCCAGGATATTCTTGACCGTACCCTTGACCACATCGCCCTTCTTGATGGTCGCCAGGAGGACCTTTTTCTTCGCTTCGCGCTCTTTCTCCAGAACCTCGCGGTGCGAAACCACAACGTTGTTCTTTTTGCGGTTATATTTAATGACCGTCACATCGATCTTGGCGCCGATCATCTTCTCCATCTCGGCTTCAGGAACGGGATTGATGCCCACATGCGAGCTGGGCAGGAACGCGGGAATCCCGATATCGACCATCAGCCCACCCTTGATGCGCTGCGTTACGCGTCCGGGCAGAGGCGTCTTGTCCTGGTATACCGCGATGATATCGTCCCAGATCTTTAAGGAACGGGCTTTTTCAACGCTCAATCTGATAATGCCACGGCCGGGATTGAATGATTCCACCAGCACCTCGACCTCGTCGCCGATGCCGATGTTGATGGTGCCGTTCTCATCGATGAATTCCTTGATCGGGGCCTGGCCTTCGACCTTGCGGCCGATATCGATCATGATCTGTTCGGCGCCCACCTGAACCACGGTGCCTTTGATCACGGTGCCAACCGAGACATGCCGGCCTAAGGTTTCTTCATACAACGCTTCCAGATCGGATTTTTCCTTCTTTTCACCCTCCCCTGTCGTCTCAAGGTTCTGGTCTGTTTTCACGTCTTCTGCACTAAACATCCTACGATACCCCCAATGTCCTTTAAGTTGGCATCCTATACAATATAGATATTGAAAAAACAAGACCTGGTTTTTAGTCCAGCGGATTTGGTTTTTTGCGGGATGACGGGTCCTTCAAGGCCTTGTCTAGTTCATGGAAGAGATCCGGCTTGGCCGGGCCCTTTTTGATGAGACTTTCCAACTCCTGGAGTTTGGATTCCTTCTGGGCCTTCAGGCGCTGCACCTCGTCCTGCATGGCCGGGGCGGCTTCCTCATGCGGCAGGGTTTCGATCTTCAAGTGATCGCCAAGGGTGAAGCGCTCCTCGATGCCGCTTTTGATGACATTCACGATGCCCAGTTCCTCAAGCCGGCGCGAGATGCGGGAGGCCTCATCCGCGGCCAACGCCAGCAGCGTGGCGATCTCGCTTAAGACCGGCGGCCGCTGATGAAGATGCTCAAGGACGCGTAGGGCGGCCACGAACGTGTGGGCCTTGGCGTACATACCTTCCGTCTTCATGGTGTTCATTTATAGGAGAAAGCCGCGCACGATGCAATAAATATTCAAGAATAGCGTTGACATCTCCGATAAAAAGTCCAGATATACATACTAACTGTCATAAAAGGAGGGTCTGATTTGAAGAAAACGATACCCTTACTATTGGCGTTGTCCATTCTGTGCCTACCTGCCATACATCTCTGGGCCCAGGATGAAGAGGTGGTGCATACGGTGAAGAAAGGCGATACCCTCTGGGATATCTCCAACCAATACCTGAAAACCCCCTGGAGCTGGCCACTGATTTGGGCCAATAACGAGGCCATCACCAATCCGCACCTGATCTATCCCGGGGACAAGGTCATTATCTCATACAAGGATGGCGCCTACCACATAACTATTGTACCCGCCGGCGGAGGTGAGTCAAGGGGTTATACCCTTCAGGAGATCGCGGATCAAACCGGCAAGACCATGGTCCTGTCGCCCAACTACGCCTGCTTCATGTACAAGGATGCAAAGTACACCGGTGAAGGCACGGTGGTCGGCAAACAGGACTCCGGGGTTTTCAGCACCGTCAATGACGTAATCCTGATCAAGATGGCGCAGCCTTCGACCTCCAAGGGCGTGGCCATCCTGACTCCGCTGAAAGTTATCAAGAAAAAAGACGCCACTATGGGCTATGTCTATAAGGTCATCGGCCTGGCCGTTGTAACGGACACGCCTTCCGGATTCGTCAGGGCCCGCGTGACCTATGCCAACCAGGAAATCAAAAAGGGCGATATCGTCACGGACAACATCACGGACCTCAAGCCTATCACCATGCAGTTGAGCCAACCGGCCTTGAACTCCGACGGCGTCATCCTCGATTACTTGGGCGGCGTGGCAGGAAGCTCGGCCGCGGATATCGTATTTACGGATATCGGCTCTTCCCAAGGACTTAAGCCGGGTTCGCTGGTGAATATTTACAAACCGTATGTGGTCAAAGACGTGGGCACCATCGAGGACTACTGCGGACTGGCACTGGTCATACAGACACTCGATTCTAGCGCCATGGCCGTGTTGCTGGAATCAAAAGACATCATCAAAAAAGGATATCCGGTTAAAGCAAAGTAACGTCCTCAGACGTTTGGCAGTCGAGAAATTGGGGTATGTCCGTTTAAACGGGCATACCCCAATTTGCAATGATGGCGTCGATGCCGCGCTCATCGATGCGGGTGAATTCAATCGCCATCCCGTGATTCGTGGACCGGATGACACGACCTTGCGCCCAAACGATCTTCCCCAGATTATCGACATCCAGACTGGCCAGGATGTATGTGCCATGATCCTGGGGCATATCCGTCTGAATAAACATCCCACCCTTGCTGATGTTATTGACGCGCCCCCGGCTGTAGCTCATGGAATCACCCATATAGATTACTTTCAAATCAACACTGGTTCTCTCGTGCGTCCTCTTCTCTTCCATGGTGTCTTACCTCCGCCTGTACCTCTTGGGGATATTATAAGCACGATTGCTCTGACATCAAGCCCCATATGAAAATATTTTTATCGCGGGTGGCTGAAATCGAGAAGGGATTGTATGCCCCTGGCATCCAGCCTGGCAAACTCGATCGCCATACCAAGGCGTGTAACCCGCACGACCCGGCCCTGTGTCCAGACGACCTTGCCGAGGCTCTCCACGTCAAGGTCGGCCAGAATATAGGACCCGACCCGCTGCTGAGCGGCCGTCTCGATAAACATGCCGCCCATACTGATATCGCATACGTGTCCACGCAGATTACCGCCATTACCGCCCCTAAAGAGCGTGCGGATATCGACCGCTATCCGTTCAAAGGCCCGCTTTTCCTGCATTCTGTCTCACCCCTCCATAGTCTACATAATAATGGTTCCGGCGAAAATGGCAAGCGTTGCAGAGCCGGAATAGTCCTTGACCTCAACTCTTTTTTTGCGCAAAATGGATCAAGTCGTGCGAAGGGGAGGATTCCTATGGGTGAGACCGACCTGTATCGGAGACTGGACGCCATGTTCTTCCCCCGCGCCGTCGCCGTCATCGGCGCTTCGGAGATCCCGGGCAAATGGGGGTTCATGATCATTACCGCCATCATGAGCGGCGGGTTTCAAGGTTCCATTTATCCCGTCAACCCCAAGAAAGAGAGCATCATGGGGATCACGGCCTACCCAACGCTGGCCGCCATCCCTGAGAGCGTGGATCTGGCGATAATAACCATCCCCGCCGCCCAGGTCCCCCAGACCCTGCAGGATTGCATCGCCAAAGGCATCCCGGCCGTGGTTCTGATCTCTGCCGGTTTCCGTGAAACCGGCGCCGAGGGAGCAGAGCTAGAGGCCGAGGTATCCCGCATCGCGAACACTGGCGGGCTCACCTTCATCGGGCCCAATACCATGGGAATCGTCTCCACCCATGGCGACCTCACCGCAATCGGCATACCGATTTTCCCTCACCCCGGGGCACTGGCCATTATCTCGCAGAGCGGCAATCTGGGGATGCAGATCATTCAGTGGGCCATCCACCGCGGCATGGGGGTTGGGTTCTATGCCGGAACCGGCAATGAGGCCCAGCTCAAGGCGCGCGACCTGCTGGCCTATTTCGGCACCCGGCCGGAAGTCAAGGCCGTGGCCCTCTACCTGGAAGGCGTGGATAACGGCCGCGCCTTCATGGAGACCGCGCGTGAGGTGACGCGTATCAAACCCGTGGTGGCCTTAAAGACCGGGCGATCCGTGGCGGGATCGAAGGCGGCGCAGTCACATTCCGGATCCATGGCAGGCTCCTATGCCACCTACAGCGCCATGTTCAAGCAGGCCGGCATGATCCAGGTCAGCACCCCCTCCGAGCTGCTCAATGTCTCGGCCGCCTTGACCCACCTGCCTACCCCCCGCTCCAACCACGTCGGCATCATGAGCTTAGGCGGCGGCTGGGGCGTAATCACGGCCGATGAGTGCGAGACCCGCGGCCTGCAGTTGCCGTCCTTGAGTCCGGCCATTATCGAAGATCTCAACCGGCGCATCCCTCCCTATTGGAATAGAACGAACCCCATCGATCTCGTCGGCGAAGGCTCCCCTGAACTGCACCTGCACACCCTTGACCTGTTGGCGCATTGGGATGAGGTGGATGCCGTCATCGTCCTGGGCGTGATCGGCCGGCTGGCAATCACGGAAGCCTTCATCACCTCCCAGGAAAAGATCCTCGGCCGCGTCTTTTCCCGCGAGCTGAAACTCAGCGTGATCAAAGACCAGATCCAGGTCGAAAACCGCTTTATCAGCGAAATGGCCCGTCTGCAGCGTGAAACCGGCAAACCCATCCTGGCGGTTTCCTTAAGTGAAGGCGAACAGACGCTCAATAACACCGATTACGGGATCGCCATGTGCCTGAGCTCACCCGAAGAGGCGGTGACGATCATTGCCTATATGGCAGGCTACCAGGCTTACCGTAAGGCTTCAGGTTTACCTTAAAACAAGGATTTGAACCACCCGAGAACCTTGTCGGTTCCTTCCTTCAGATCCTCTCGTGCGCCCGGCCAGATATGCGGTATGCGTATCGAGACATCCTTGGGTTCACTGCCCTTGATATACGGCAGGCTGCGTTTGTCGGTCATGAAGTTGGCGAGCTTGGCGTTTACGGGATCGATATCGCAAAAGACGATCGAGCCCGGCGGGGTTATCTTCAGGGAAGGTTTCAGGGAGGCCATGATCCGAGACACGATAGGCATTGCGCCGGTTGCACCGCTCAGATTGACGGGCTTGTTGCCGTCATTGCCCACCCAGGCCGCGACCACCATTTCAGGCGTAAATCCGACGAACCAGGAATCACGCATATCGTTGGTAGTGCCGGTCTTGCCGCAGACCCCGTCCGGCATCCCGTACTCGCCCGCGCTTTTGCCGGTGCCGAAACGCATCACATCCTCAAGGCAGGCATCCACGAGATATACCGCATCGGCGGACATGACCGTAGCCGGGGCCTGAGATTCGCCGCGCAGACGCACGGAGGCGTCCTTGGTAATCGCCGTGAGCGCGAAAGGGGCCACCCGATAGCCCCTATTGGCAAACGGCGCAAACAGGCGTGCGACATTCAGCGGTGAAGATTCCACGGCACCCAGCAGGAGCGACGGATGCTCCTTGAGTTTCATCTGAGGAGAAACCGAGCGCAGAGTTCCTGCAATGCGGGGTATGCCTACATCCAGACCCAGACGCACCGTGGCGATATTGTAGGAATTGATCAAGGCATCGGCCAGCATGACCTTTCCATGGCTCAGGTTGTCGTAATTGGCGGGGGTCCAGATCTTGCCGTCCTGGCCCGTGAGCGTCAAAGGATCGTCATCGACAAAGCTGGACAAGACATAGCCGTTTTGTAAGGCCGTGTAGTAGACATACGGTTTGACCAAAGACCCGATCTGACGGCGCATCTGTACGGCACGGTTGAACTGGCTGTCGGCATAGTCTTTCCCTCCCACCATGGCCATGATCGCCCCGTTCTGCGGATTCATGATCACCACCGCGCCCTCAAGCGGCACGCCGCCGGAGTCCAGGTTGCGTATCTCGCGGGCCAGTATATTTTTCGCCGCCAGCTGCGCTTGCATATCCAGGGTCGTGAAAATCCGGTATCCGCCGCGCGAGAGCACACCCACGGGGTACTGGTCCTCGATCGAGGCCAGGATATAATCAACAAAGTACGGGGCATGCCGTGTACGCGGGACATAGGGGGCCATTCCCAAAGAGGCCTTGCGCGCCTTCCGGTAGGCCTTTTCCGTGATATAGCCTTCATCGTACATGAGCTTCAGAACGATATTGCGCCGTTCCAAGGCCGCCTGGGGATGTTTGTAGGGCGAATAGATATTGGGCGCCCGGATGATTCCGGCCAGCAGCGCCGCCTCCGGCAGCGTCAGCTCGGAGAGGTCCTTTTCGAAATAGACCCTGGCCGCACGCCCGAAACCATACACGCCAGCATTTCCCCATTGGCCGAGATAGATTTCGTTGATGTACATCTCCAGGATTTCCGACTTGGAGAAGAGGACGTCCATGACCAGGGACATCCAGGTTTCACGTATCTTACGGGCATAGGTGCGCTCAGAAGTCAGGAAGAGATTTTTGATCAGTTGTTGCGTGATGGTCGAACCGCCTTCCACGATCCGGCCGGACCGGATGTTTACCACCCCGGCCCGGAAAATGGAGCGCAGGTCGATGCCCCAGTTTCTGAAGAATCGCCGGTCTTCCGTAGCGATGATGGCGTCGATCAGCTCCTTGGGACACTGCCGCAGAGTCACCAGGGTCCGGTCCTCGCGCCCCTGGTCGAAAACTTCCGAAAAACTCTCGGGTTCCAGGTCTATATGATCGAGTCTCCGCTCCGGTTCCAGGGCCAGAATATCCTTGACCATGGGTCCCTCCAGAGTGAGCTTGACGAGTTGAGGCTTGACCGTCTGGTCGGGATACTCAAATCCATGCAGATAAAGTATAATTGTCTCCCCGCTTGAGCGATACTCTCCTGGGACGCGTACGCGCTTGGCCGGGAGGTAGCGCAAGCGTTTAAGTCTGCTGGAAAGGCCGATGCGTTCGATATCGGTGCCGTCGGCGATACGGGTCGGACTGGTGTAGAAACGCGAGGGGACATGCCAGAGCGGACCGCTTCCGAGTTTTCTGATATCCTTGTAGGCCCAGAGGGTCGCTAAGGCCGTACACGCCAGAACGATCGCCAAAACCAGCCCCGCGGCCAGCCATATCCTGCGCCGTACCTTCTTCACAGCCCCCCCTATAATCGCTCTCCATGAAGGTGTCAAGCGACGTCCCCGGCAAACTTGAGAGGTGCTTTCCTCCCGTTCTATTCGCGTGCCAGGTCCTGGCGGCGCCGGAGCATTTCACGCTGGCGTCTAAAAAGATAGCGGACGATATCATCCTTGGATTCCTGCTCCATCTCGATGAAGCGCGCCACGACCGAATAGTGTTCACCGTCCTTGCGAGTCAATGTCTTGACGCGCAGGACCTCGGCCGCCAGGCGGATGAAAAGCAGGGGCACCATGGGCAGGATCATTCCCACCTCCAGGATGTCCATGACGTCATAGGGTGTATCCGTGATGAAGCGCATACCCGAGGCGCTGATGTTCACATCCTGCGGCATGGTCTGCATGAGCTGCTTGAAATCCTCGGCCAGATTCATATGGATGAGCAGGTCCAGCTTGCGGTTGAGCTCCCAGATGGCCTGGCTTGTAGGTGTTTCACGGGTATACGGGATCTCGTCCGCCCCGGGGTATCCATACTGACCCTTCAAAAAGGAGTCGATGATAAGCTTGTTGGAGCGGATCTTTTCCAGGGTCTGCGCCAGGGCCTGTTCATGTCCGAGGGCATGCCCGACCAGGCGGACCTTGAGATAGACCTTGTCATTGATGCGCACGTCCTGCCGCCGCTCGTCGCTGGGCTTAATCTGGCTTTCCACCAGGAGTTTCACGCCTTGACCGGTAAGCTCGAGCACGCGCGCCAGGATGGCGTCGCGGCCGTCGGAAATTTTCAGGAGCCGGCCCGCCTCGATGCCGATCGGCCGGCCGGGCTTGAATACAAAGATATCTTCTCCGATGATCTCTTCCACGACACCGTCGATCTTGGTGCCCTCGGCCGTGAAGGCCGCTAAAGAGGTGCTAAGATCCAGGAGCTTGTCGATATTCATTGCCCGTCCTTCACGATCTCGACCCGGTTCCTCCCTCCGGCTTTGGCCTTGTACAATCCCATATCCGCTAACTTTACAAGATCGTGGACTGTAAGTCCATCCCGATATTGGCTTAAACCCAGGCTTACGGTCAGCCGCAGTCCCGGCATGATCCGCATGGCCGCCATGGTCTGGCGTATCCTCTGCGCCAAGAGCTCGGCGTGCGCGATGTCGGTGTGAGGCATGAGCACGGCGAACTCCTCGCCGCCATAGCGGAAGACGCGGTCGGATTTGCGCACGCATTTTTCCAGACGCTGGGCCACATTCCTCAACACCATGTCGCCGGTCTGGTGGCCGAAGCGGTCATTGATGCCCTTGAAATGGTCGAGATCGATCATCATGAGAGAGAAGGCCGTCTTGTAGCGGCTGGCGCATTCCCACTCCTGCCCCAGCATCTCCTCGAACGCACGGTAATTCAGGGCCCCGGTTAAACCATCCCGGAAGACAAGGGCCTTGAGTTGCTCGTTATCGATCAGTTTGGCGACGGCAGGCGCCAATATTTTGACCCATTCCCGGAAGATCTCTTCATGCATGCCGCGGTTGATGGACAAGGTGACGGTGGCCTGCGTGGTATTGACCAGGGGGAGATCCACCCGGTGGTAGGGTATGGGCGGATGGCCGCCCACAACGACGCGGATATAGGAAAAGCCATCGGGTCCGAGCACGCGGTGGGCGTCATGTTCGCCGCCTTCATCAAGATCCAGGACCGAATAGACTCTGCCCTCCACGCCGGTTACGCTCAGGTAAAGCGCCGGTGCGGCCAGCGGAAAGGTCTGCCCCATAAGGGCAATCATATCCATGTAGGCCTTGTGGACGCCCGGAGAAGAAAGCAGCGCTACCAGGCTTTCAGTGAACAAGGCTAAAGGCCGCGTCGCTTCAGGATCAGCAAGTGTTGCCGCGCGCCTGGCTCCCGGTTCTCGGCGTTCCTTGACCAGCATACATACCCCTTTCAAGCATAGGCATTGTTTTTTTCTTATTTTTATGCAAGGTATGTGCCTTGAGACACCATACAGCAGGCAACAGGCGAGCAAGGAGGGTAGTCGCGCCATGAAGCCGCGATTTGACGAAACAGACGGGGAGATCATCGGCCTACTTGCCAGAGACGGTCGCATGACGGCCAAGGCCCTGTCAAAGAGACTCGGCTTGGCCGAAGCCACCATCCGCAACCGCATGAACCGCATCATGCGCTCGGGTCAGGTCAAGGTCGCCGGGCTCATGAATTATGACGCCTTCGAGGATAAGGTGGCGGCCATTGTGGCGCTTGAGATCAAGGATGTCTCCGACCTCGACCGTATCGGTCAGGAAATCGCGGCGCTGCCGAGTGTACAGAACGTCTGCATCGTTTCCGGACGCCACGACCTCATGGTGGAGGTCCTGGTATCCTCCCATCGCGGCATCGTCCGCTTCCTGAAAGAGGAGCTGGCCGACATCAAAGGCATCGGCAAAACCGAGACCTTTCTGATTTTGAAGAGCTTCAACAAATGGGTCATCCCCGACTGACGGGTCGCCTTACGAGAGCGAGAGTTAAACCTATGGACACAGTCAATATTCGATGGCATGGCAGGGGCGGCCAGGGAGCGATCACGGCCGCGAAGATCGTGGCCACGGCGGCCTTTTCCTCAGGATACTCCGGGGTGGTGATGGCCCCGACCTTCGGGACGGAGCGACGCGGGGCACCCGTGATGACCTCACTCAAGATCGCCCGGCATAAGATCTATGATCTTTCCCCCATTGAGATCCCTGATATCGTGGTGATTCTCGACCACCTGCTGCTCAAGGAGGCCGACGTAACGAACGGACTTGTTCTGGGAGGGTTGATCGTGCTCAACACCCCCAAGCCGCAATCGGTCTATCATTTCGACGGCATGCGCTTGGCCACCGCGGATGTCACGGCCATTTCAGTGGAAGCCGGTCTGAGGCACGGCATGGTCAATTCAGGCATCATCGGCGTCCTGGGACGCGCCATCGACATCGTGTCCCTCGATAATCTGTTGAGCGCGGTGACCGCCGAGTTCGACTCCAAGAAACCCCAACAGAACGCGGAGGCTTGCAGGCTGGCCTACGAGCGGACCGTGCTGGGAGGCTAGCCCCATGGGAACACGCTCCTACAAACACAAGACATCACATAGCGAACCCGGCCCGGGTGACGGCGGACGAACCGGATCCTGGAGGGTCGAGCGTCCCGTCATCAATACCGAACTGTGCATCCCGGCCAAGCGTAAGGCCGAGGCCTGTTTCATCTGCTGGCTTTATTGTCCGGATGTCGTGGTGACCAGGACCATCCCTCCCACCATCGACCTTGAATACTGCAAGGGCTGCGGCATCTGCGCCGAAGAATGCCCCACCAAGGCCATCACCATGGTGGACGAGGCCGAATTCCAAGAGGACGAGGATTAAGCCTATGCATATCATCGAGAACGGCAACGTCGCCGCCGCTTATGGGGTCAAGCTTGCCCATGCCCAGGTGATCGCGGCCTACCCCATCACCCCCCAGACCCCTTTGACCGAAAAGCTCTCCGAATTGATCGAATCAGGCGAGATGGATGCCGAGTATATCCCGGTCGAAAGCGAGCACTCGGCCCTGGCGGTGTGCATCGCGGCCTCATCGACCGGCGCGCGGGCCTTCACCGCCACCAGCGCCAACGGCCTCTTGTACATGCACGAGCAGGTGCATTGGGCGGCCGGCGCGCGCCTGCCGATCGTCATGTGCGTGGTCAACCGGGGGGTCGGCGCGCCCTGGAATGTCTGGAACGACCACCAGGACTCCATCTCGCAACGCGATACCGGCTGGATCCAGATGTATGCCTGCGACCACCAGCAGATCATCGACACCGTGCTCAAGGCCTTCTACATCGCCGAACAGATCAGCATCCCGGTCATGGTGTGTTACGACGGCTACATCCTCTCTCACACCTACATGCCCTTTGAGCTGCCCGATCAAAACCAGGTAGACAAGTTTCTGCCGCCGTATCGGCCGGCCTATGCCCTGGACCCCAAGGAACCGGCCAACCTCAACACCGTGACCCTGCCCGATGTGCGCACCGACATCCATGGCGAGCTGGCGCACGGCTATATGGAGATCCGCTACCTCCTGCAGGAAGACCTGCGCCGCACGCTCACAGCGGCCGAGGACTGCGAACGCCATTTCCAGGACTGCTTCGGCCGCTCCGGCGACCCCTTTGTGGAAGCCTATCGCTGCGAAGATGCCGACTATATCGCCTGTGGACTCGGATCGCTCACCTACCAGCTAAGAGACGTGGTGGAGCAGTTACGCGCTGAAGGCCTCAGGGTGGGTGTCTTGGGCGTACGTCTCTATCGGCCCTTCCCGGATGCCGCCGTGGCCGGCGCCCTAAAGGGGGCCGCCGGGGTGATCGTCTTCGAGAAGGCCTTGAGCTACGGCTATGAAGGCACCCTCTGTTCGGACCTCAAGGCCGCGCTGTATGAACACCTGAAGGACTGCTCTACAAGACCATGGGTGCGCAACTTTATCGCGGGTATCGGCGGCCGCGAGATCAAGACCGCCGAGCTCGCCGAAACCCTGCGCGGGGCGATCAAGGGCACCCGCAGCGCCGAGACCAACTGGCTCGGCATCAAGATCTAGGAGGACGGCATCATGCAGGCCAAAACCACCATACTGAGCCTCCCGACCGAAGAATTCGTCAACCCCGGCAACCGGGCCTGTACCGGCTGCGGGCTGGGTATTGCCTACCGCATCGGTTTGAAGGCCTTCGGCGCCGAGACTTTGCTGGTAGTGCCGCCCAGCTGCCTGACGGTGCTGCAGGGCCTCTTCCCTATCGCCACCACCAAGCTGCCTTCCTTGAATGTCACCTTCGCCTCCACGGCCGCGGCCGCCACCGGCATGCTCGGCGCGCTCAAATCCCTGGGCAAAAAGGATATCAACGTCGTGGCCTGGGCCGGTGACGGCGGCACGAGCGATATCGGCCTGCAGGCGCTCTCCGGGGCCGCCGAGCGCGGGGACAACTTCGTCTTCCTGTGCTATGACAATGAAGGTTATATGAACACCGGCGTCCAGCGTTCGGGCACGACCCCGCTGGGGGCGCTGACCGCCAACACCCCCATCAAAGGCAAGCTCCAGCAGAAAAAGGACGTGGCCGCCATCATGGCCGCGCATGGGATCAACTACGTGGCCGCCTGCTCGGCCGCCTACCCGCTCGATCTGTATGACAAGATCAAAAAGGCCCTGACGATTTCAGGGGTCAAATACATTCATATCCACACGCCTTGCCCGCCGGGCTGGGGCTTTGAACCGCGCTATTCCATCAAAGTCGGCCGGCTGGCCGTCGAAACCGGATACTATGATCTCTATGAGATCGAATACGGCACGTTCAAGCTTACCGCCGCCTCGCTCAAGCTCATGGAGAAACGCAAGCTCGTGCCGGTCAGGGAATATTTCCGTGCCCAGGCGCGTTTCAGGGCGCTGACCGATGAACAGATCGCCTCGATCCAGCAGCAGGTCGACGCCAAGTGGGGACGCTACCTGGCTTCCACGGATTGATCCTTAATTATCTGAGTGCCAGTGTCAAATGAGCGCGGTCGAGGTTGCCGCCGGACATCATGAGCACGACCTTTTTGCCGGAGAGTTTATCCTTGATCTTTAAGGCCCCCATGATGGCCGCCGCGCCGGCTCCTTCGGCCAGGTTATGCGTGCAGGTCAACGCCAAGCGGATGCCTTCGAGGATCTCGTCTTCGCTCAAGAGCACGCAGTCCTTGACATGGTCCTTCATGATGAAGTACGGCAGCTGGAAGACGCTCCGGGCAGCTAGGCCGTCGGCGATGGTATCGGCTTCCTCCAGCACGGTCCATTCGCCCTTTTTCCAGGAGGTGTAGAAAGCCGGGGCCTTCTCGGCCTGCACGCCGATGATCTCGACCTTGGGATTGACGGCCTGGGCGGCCTTGATCAGCGAGGCGCAGCCCGCGCCGCCGCCGATGGGACACACGATCACCTCCACATCCGGCAAGTCTTCGAAGATTTCCAGCGCCATGGTGCCGATGCCGTTCAAGATCTCCGGTTCATTGCCTTGTTCGACATAGTAATAGCCAGCGCTGTCAACCAGCTCGTCGCAGTAAGACTGCGCGTCGTAAAAATCATGTCCATGCGTGATAAGCTCGGCGCCGAAGCTCTCGATGATGCGGTTGGTGTCGGGATTGTTGTTCTCCGGCACCACCACCGTACACGGGACATGGAACCACTGCCCGGCCCATGCCATGGCCAATCCATGATTACCGCGCGTGGCGACCAGGATGCCGCTTTCCAACTCCTCCTTCGACATGTGGTGGAAGAAATTCAGGGCGCCTCTGATCTTGAACGAACCGGTCGGCTGATGATTCTCATGCTTCACATAGGCCTCGCACCCGATCAGACGCGACAATTCGGAGTAGAGGATAAGATTGGTACGGTTGAGGTAGCGTTTCGTAACGGCGTACGCCCTGAGCATACCCATCAAATTGACCTTTTCAGAAAGCGACTCATACTTTTTAAACACCATGAACCTCCTGATCACATTTTATACCCAGACTTCTTGGGCTTGCCGCGCAGCGTCTGCAGCATGCCGCCCAGGATGATACCGATCACGATAAACCCGCCGCCCACGAAGGTGAACTTCACCCGCTCGGAAGTCTTAAGCCGGCTGCATTCCTTGTTCAAATCATCAAGCCGCTTGACGTGTCCCTTGTCTGCAGCCACAAGCTTGTCATAGTCGGCCTTCAGATCCAGATAGCTCGAAGAGGCCTCCTTCAGATTGACATAATCGTTCTTGGATTTATCGACGTCGGACGACAGGGAACTCACCTGGAATTTAAGCTCGCGATTCTCCTTCTCCAGAGTTTTGTTCTGGTCCTTCAGGCCTTTGAGGTTATCCGCGTAGGACTTCAACTTATCGTTGAGCTGTTCGATGATCAGGGCGCGCGGGGTCTCGGTGGTTAAGAGGCGGATGGGCACCCAGCCCTCCTGACCGTCCGGTGTGGTGACCTTTACCCACTCCCCGCCCTCTTCCTTGACTTCCAGATAGTCGTTGGTATTGGCCATGCCGATGACCTGGGAGTTCTCGTTGGCGTTTCTCTTCAAGGGGATGTTCACGCGGTCCCGGACATAGAGGCCTCTGGCCAGAGCATCATCGGGCGCCCACAAGCACAGCGGCGCACACAGCAAGCAGATAACCCATATTTTCCTCATCCCTCTACCCCTCATACCAGGCGCAGATCATTGCGCCCTTTAGCATTCTATTTGTTCCCTCCATACATCAAATACCGTTCGATGTTCAACAGAGTAAGTATGGGGCGACCCGGTGGATCGCCCCTGCATGTTCACGAAAACCGCCTCCGTGAAATCATCCAGGCCGTCAAAAAACCGTCATGCCCCTAGCGCAGGGTTTGCATGATCTCAAAGAGCTTATCCGTAACGGCACTCTGAATATTCGCGAGTTTCTCGGCATCAGCAGCCTCAAAGCGCAGCACGATAACCGGCTGCGTATTTGACGGCCGCACCAGGCCCCAGGCTTCGCCGTCTTCGAACCGTACCCCGTCGATATCGATGCAGTTCTGATAGTGTTCAGAAGCGAAATCCTTGAACCTGTCCACCACGGCGAACTTGATCTCATCCGGGCAGGCCAGCCTTATCTCCGGGGTGTTCTCCATACGCGGCAGGCGGTCAAAGACCGCCTGGGGATCGTCGGCCGCGGCCAGCACTTCCAGCAGTCTTGCCGCGGCATAGATGCCGTCATCGAACCCGTACCAGCGGTCGGCAAAGAAGATATGACCGCTCATCTCACCGGCCAGGGCCGCTTGCTCCTCCATGAGCCGCGCCTTCATCAACGAATGCCCCACCTTGCCCATGATCGGGATGCCCCCCGCGTGCTTGATCTCTTCAAAGAGGGCCTTAGAACATTTGACCTCGCCGATGATCTTCTCGCCCGGCCGCTCCTTCAAAATGGCCCGGGCCAGGATGGCCGTAATCATGTCACCGTAGACGACACGGCCCTTGGCATCCACGACCCCGAGACGGTCGGCGTCACCGTCTAAGCCGATGCCGATATCCGCCTTGGTCCTGATGACCTCGGAGGTGAGCATGGCCACGCCTTCGGAAATCGTCGGATCGGGATGGTGGTTGGGAAATCGGCCGTCCGGCTCCAGGCATATGCCGGACGCGTCCATGCCCAGACCCTGACATACCGCCATGGCGGGCGCGCCGCCCACGCCGTTGCCGGGGTCGATCACGACCTTGAGGGACCTAAGCGGCCGGTGAATGCGCGCAAGGATATCATCGACATACTCCGGAATGATATCATGGCTACGGGCCTTGCCGGCGCCCCGCTTACGTATCCCCCGCTCCATGTAGGCCCTGATCTTCTGGATCTCGGCGCCATGGATAGTGGTTTTGCCGAGCGCCACCTTGAATCCGTTGTTGTCGGGCGGGTTGTGCGAACCGGTAATGGCGATCCCGCCATCCAGTCCCAGCCGGAAAAGGGCATAATACATGGCCGGCGTGGGTGCCAGCCCGATATCGACCACATCGATGCCGCATGCGGTGATGCCGTCGCTCAGGATTGCCTTGAAGAGCGGCGAACTAAGGCGCGCGTCCATGCCCAGACATACCCGTTTCACCCCATGGTCGGCCCAGTAGGCGCTGACGGCCTGTGCCAGCCCGGTCACGAATTCCTCGTTTAAATCATCTTCCACCACGCCCCTGATATCGTACTCGCGGAATACCTGAGTGTTCATGTCTTCTCCGTAGGTGAATAATGGGGATGATTCTAGAGCAAGGGGGGGGAAAAGGCAAGGTACAAAGGGATAGGCACAAAGGCACAGAGTTTAAATCGTTAATGAAGACTGATATCGGAGATATCAGTCAATCTTGGATACATGACCCAAGAAGAGTTTTCGTACATCTTTGAATCGACCAGAGAAATTGAGAGAATGATCAGCGCCCTTATCTCTCAGATAAGTGCTTAACATAGTATAATATTATTTGACCATATGACACTGAAAAACTGATTTTTTTTATAGCCTCTATGCTTCGCTTTACACTTTGTGCCTCTGTGCCTGATTTTAAACTTTGTGCCTTGCCTATTCTGTGTTGCTTTTACACGCCGTTTCCTCGAATTGTTGTATTCATACAACAGGTTAGTACGGCGATGTATTTAACATCTCGTTTTTCTATTATTTTTACCTTGGCATGCATGTTGTATTGACAAGCTATGATGAATGAGTCTAAAGTTTTCTTTAGAAATTCTCGTAAGGCATCTTGTAATGCATCAAAGGCACCAGGCTTCAAGGCCTGCGGTCGATAACGTGATAAAAAAATTAGTTTAAGGAGGAATGCATATGGGTAAATGGGGAAAATGGGCACTTCTCTTGGTTGTGGCCATGGCCTTCACCGTTCCGGTATGGGCCGTTGACCTCAAACTGGGAGGCAAGTATGAGATCCAGGGGCGGTATTACGATCATTGGTTTATCAAGGAAGCGGAAAATACGCGCGACCGCACCAATCCAATCACGACCATGTTTTTGAAGCATTATTTCAATCTTTATCCAACCATTGAAGTGAATGACAAGATCCAAATCAAGGCCGACCTCGAGGTCTTCGACAACAAGATCAGTAAGAGCGACTCCTACCATTACTACGACAAATCGAGCTCCGCGGCAACCAACGGCAATACCGGCGGCAATGGCCAGGGGAATATGGATTACTACAGCCTGCTTACGGTCAATGAGCTCTACGTGGATGCCCTGACCGGCTTCGGCAAGTTCATCGTGGGCAAGACCAACAAATTCGACGGCATCGGCTGGTTCATCCAGGTGCCCGATGTGCCCGGCTGGACCTTCGGCCTGGTCTGGAACAAGCTCAATGAGGGCAAGAACGCAAATAGTTATTACTATAACGGCACAACCGATGAAGCCGACAACGTAGGCATCATCACCAACCACGATATGGCCGATGAAGACGATTTCGCCCTGATGGCCATGTATGCCAAGGACGCGATCGATTTCCAGGGCCAGTTGGCGTATAAATACGCCGGCAAGGACAACTGCCAGACCAGCATCTGGGTTCCGCAGTTTACATTGAAATATGCCCTCAACAACAACATCACCTTCAACGGCAAGCTCGGGTATGGCACCGGTGTTCTGGTTGACAAGGGCTCCCGTGTCGCCGTGGCCGGCGTCGAGGGACTGGCCGAGTTGATCTCTGAAGAAGTCTATGCCGGTGCAATCGATGCGGGCGCTCCCGCCGCGGCCGCCGCTGCCGCCGCTGCCGCCGCTGAAGCATCGTATTACGACAATTTCCCTGACCACGTGATGAAGAAGGATTGGGATGTCGACAATGGCATCACGGCTTGGCTCGGCATGGGCGTGGGTATCGATGCCCTCAAGGTCCAGGTTGACGCCATGTACCTCAAGGGCGCTGATGAGCCGCAGAATGTTTCGTCCTACGCCGAGGACAATGAGGGTCTCGACACCTGGCTTATGAACGATGTCGCCGACATCTACAGCGCACGTTTCCAGACCCCGGGCACCATCAATGCCCTGCTCCCGGGCGGAAAACGTGACACCGCCGCCGAAGGCGGCTTAGGTTCAAAATGGGACGGCGCCTTCAGCTATGCCAACGCGATACTGGCCCGTCTCAACCTGGCTTATAAATTCAGTCCCAAACTGGATGGCAATCTGAACCTCGTCTGGGCCCAGATGGAAAACACCGACTATCTGGAGAACTGGAACAGCGATCTTGGCGCGATCAACGCGTTTGATCCGGCAGCCCTCAAAGTGGGCGGCCCTGGCATACCGAATGTCGTTCCGGATGCGGCTATCGCCGCCCCGGCCGCCAAGTATGACGTCGATAAGGACATGGGCTGGGAAGCCCGCGCGCGCCTCAACTATGCGCTTCAGGACAACCTGACCTTGGGCCTCGACCTCTGCTACTATGCCCCCGGCAAACTCTATAAGGGCTACATCGAGAATGCCTGGATTCCCGGCAATGATACCGGCGTCGAGATGAAAGACTCCTACGCCGCGCGCTGGAAGGCCACGGTCAAGTTCTAAGCATCAAATCGTTTGTGATCCACAAAGAGGCGCCCGCAAAAGGCGCCTCTTTTTTTCTTTGTCTTTTTTTTCAGAGTTATGCCTAAGTCCGACGCCCCCTGTCATCCTGATGGGCGTTAGCGAAGAAGGCTTTCATACATGTATGTTAAGAAAGAAAGATCCTTCTCAGAGTTTCCCCTGAGGAAGGAAGGCTTCAGGATGATGGAACCAAGCATTTTTTTAGGATCGGAGCGAAGGATCACCGCTACTTGATAATAAGGCCCGCATGCTTCTTTGACAGCATGCACCCCAGGTTTCGGGGTGTGGTCAAGACATTCTCTCTGATTGCTCTTGCTGGTATCAGAAGCCCCCTGAATTCTCAGGAGGCTTTTGATGATTTCACTGATCAATAAACGAACGCAGCTTCTTGGACCGCACCGGGTGCCTCAGCTTGCGGAGCGCCTTGGCCTCGATCTGGCGGATGCGCTCGCGCGTGACCGTAAAATCTTTGCCGACCTCTTCGAGCGTGTGGTCGGACTTCTCGCCGATGCCGAAACGCATGCGCAGGACCTTTTCCTCGCGCGGCGTGAGCGTGGCCAAGACGCGCCGCGACTGCTCGGAAAGGTTCTTGGCGATGATGGCGTCCGCCGGCGACGGCACCTTCTTGTCCTCGATGAAATCGCCCAGATGGCTGTCTTCTTCCTCGCCTATAGGGGTTTCCAGGCTGATGGGCTCCTTGGCGATCTTGAGGATCTTGCGGACCTTGTGCTCCGGATAATCCATCTTCTCGGCGATCTCCTCGGGTGTGGGTTCGCGGCCCAGGTCCTGGACCAGAGCGCGCGAGGTACGGATCAGCTTGTTGATGGTCTCGATCATATGCACCGGGATGCGAATGGTGCGCGCCTGGTCGGCGATGGCGCGCGTGATGGCCTGCCGTATCCACCAAGTGGCATAGGTCGAGAACTTGTAGCCCCGGCGGTATTCGAACTTTTCTACCGCCTTCATGAGCCCGATATTGCCTTCCTGAATGAGATCCAGGAACTGCAGGCCACGGTTGACGTATTTCTTGGCGATACTGACCACCAGCCGCAAGTTGGCCTGGATCAGCTCGGTCTTGGCGGCATTGGTCTTGGCCTCGGCGTCCTCCAGGATGCGCACCGCTTTTTTCAGCCCATGGGCGGTCAGGCCGCCTTCGATCTCGATCTTTTTGATATCCTTGCGCAGCTGCGCGAGATCGTCCGCGATGGAACAGAATTCTTCCTGGCTGATGCCCTGCTCTTCCAGGAACGGCTCGACCTCCTTGCATACGCCGTCGAGCACCGCCTGGTACATGTCGATGATCTCATCGCAGCTCTTAGTGAAGCGTTCTTCGAAGTAGCAGATGACCTCTTCCTTGATCTCCAGCTGGCGCTTGAGGTCCTTGAGCCTGCGGCCGAAGGCGTCGATCTGCTCCGGCAGAAAGCGGATATCGTGGATCTGCTTCACGATCTCCTTGCTGACGCGCGACATCTCGTGCTTGATCTCCTCGCGCTCGTCGTCGTCCTCGGCATGAAAAAGCTTGGTTTTGAGCGTCTTGATCTCGGTCTGGTTAACTTCGATGGACTTGATGCTCTCCAGCGTTTTTACCAGAGCGGGATGCTCATCGATGGGTTCCTGGGGCTCCTGGGGCTGCGCATCCATCTCGAACATATCTTCCAGATCGATGACATCCTTGAGGCGGGTCTCCGCACAATCGAGCTGACGGCCAATGGCGATGACTTCCTTGACTGTAACCGGCGAGTTGATGATTACATTGAGGATCTGGCGCTGTCCGGCCTCAATGCGTTTAGCGATCTCGGTTTCGTCTTCGCGTGACAGGAGTGAAACCGACCCCATCTCATGCAGGTACATGCGTACCGGGTCAGGGGCCCGAAAACTCCCATCGTCCGGTATCTCGATTTCATCTTCGTTCTCGAAGAACTCATCCTCGGTGTCGACCAGTTGTATCTCCTTGTCGGAGAACAGGTCCATGACATCTTCAAGGTCGTCGGGGCTCAAGACATCGTCGGGAAGGACATCATTAACCTCTTCATAGGTCAAGAACCCTTTGGCCTTGCCCATGTTCACCAATTTCTGGACCTCTTTTGCATATGCCTTTTTGTCGGTCATTTTCCTTCCAGCGCCTCCGCCACAGTAGTGTGTATATTTCGCTTCGCCCGCACCAGGGCCATTTTTTCGTTCTGTAGTCCGCGCAAACGTGTTTTGTCGTTCGATTTATCGGCCTCGGCGATCAAGCCCTGCAGGCGATTCATATCGCGATCGTACCTCAACGATAATAATTTCGAGATATTGTCCCTCAGTGCCTTGGCGCCATCCCCTTCATACGGTCCTTGCGCGAAAATCTTGGCGGCCGCTGAACGGATTGCGTCCGGGCAAACCGCATCATTCAAAATGCAATTTCCATGCTCAATGAGATAGGCGGCAAGTGAGGCGGTATCCGCCTGCTTGAATTCCCGATCCAGATTCAAGATCTTGACCGCCTGTATGGCGTGCTCATCGAAGAGCATCAGCCGTACCAGATCGGCCTCCGTATAGTCCTTGGTCTGACCTTGGGATAAAATGACCTGCTCACCCTTGGAGCGCACCTGCCTGGCCACGGTATCTACGCCCAGGCCCAACCTTACCGCCAAACGCTCTACCAACAGATCGCGTACGGTCGTATCCTTCTCACGGGCTATCATCGGTGCCAGATCCTTCAAAATCGTACTCTGATGCTCAAATTTTGATGGGTCACGCCCCCTGAACGATTCATCGAACATGAAATCCCAGATGCTGCGGGCCTCGGCGATAAAAGTTTTCCAGAGGTTGATATCCGTGCGCGCCATATCATCGGGGTCCTTATCCTGAGGCAGGATGACCACCTTGGGGATAATGCCGGTGGCCAGGAACGGCTCCAGGGCGCGTACCATGGCCTTGCGCCCCGCGGCGTCACCGTCGAAAACCAAGGTGATATCGGTGGTAAAACGCTTGAGCAGCCGGATATGGTCCTCGCTCAAGGCCGTTCCGAGAGTCGCCACGGCGCCGGCAAATCCGGCATTCGCCAGCGAAACCACATCCATATACCCTTCCACGACCACGGCGCCGTGGTCCTGGATGATGCGCTTGGCCTGGTTCAAGTTATAGAGCAGCTTGCGCTTCTCGAACACCGGAGACTCCGGGCTGTTGATGTATTTGGGTTCTCCGGGACCGATGATACGGCCTCCGAAGGCCACAACCTCGCCTCTGAGATCCCGGATGGGAAACATCACCCGGCCGCGGAAGCGGTCATAAAAACCGCCCCTGTCCTTCTTGATCACCAGACCGCAGCCGGCCGCGACCTCCGCCCCGATTCCCTTTTTCTTCAGGTAATTCAGTAGACCGTCCCAGGTATCCGGGGCATAGCCGATCGCGAAATCGCGGATCGTGGCATCGCTCAAACCACGGTCCTTGAGATAGGCCCGGGCGTGGCGACCCTCATCGGAAGTCAGCGTACGGGTAAAAAATTCGATTGCCGCCGTGCCGGCGCTGAAAAAGGCCTTGTTGGAGCTTAAGCGTTCCTGACGGTTAGCGCGGGCCTGGTCGCGTTCGAGCATCACCCCGGTGCGTTCCGCAAATTCCTCCAGCACCTCGGCAAATGACAGGCCCTTGACCTTCATGATAAAACTGAACACGTCCCCGCCCTCACCGCATCCGAAGCACTTGTAGACCTGCTTTTCCGCATTGACCGTGAACGAGGCATCCTTCTCGGCGTGAAACGGGCAGAGTCCCCAAAAGGATTTGCCTTTGCGGGTCAGGCTTACGTGCTCCGAGATCACGGCCACGATATCGAGCTTGCCCTTGATCTGCTCCACCACGCCCGTATTCATGAGGGTCCGTCCTTCAGCCGCACCAGAGTGACCGCGCCGCCGCCCTCGTCGGTTCCGCCGTCAGCATAGCTCTGTACAAAGGGCAGGTCTTTTAAATAGCCACGGATGGCCTTCTTCAGCGCCCCGGTGCCGCTGCCGTGCACGATCTCAAGCTGCGCCTGTCCCGAAAGCATGGCCTTATCAAGCGCCTTTTCCACCACCGGCAGGGCCTCATCCACGCGCAGACCCACCACCACGATCGGCCGCACCACCGGGGCGGAGGCCTTGACATATTTGACTTTTGCACCCTTGGACGGGACTTCGGAGACGGGCTGAATCTGGTCCAGTCCGAGGGTGATGCGCTTGGTGCCGCAGAGCACCTCGGCCGTGCCCGCGCCTAAGGCCTGCACGATACCCGTGGTCTCACCACCTTTGATCCGCACCTGCATCCCGCTGCGAATATCGAGTGCGGCGGCCAGAGGCGTAATATCGGCCAGAACCTCCTGGAGCTCGACGGCCTCCGGCTCTTTGGCGATGTCCTCAATCTCGCTTACGATGGGGCGCTCGGCGAGTGCTTTCAGACGCTCCATCAAACGTTTATAGCGCAGAGCCGCGGAGAGCTTCTCTTGTTTGATCTCCTTCAGCAGCGTATCGGTTTTGGCCTTCAAGGCCGCGGCCTCATCGTGCTCGCGCCGGGCCTGCTCCTTGAGGTTATGGGCCTGCGACATATCGTGCATGGCCTGTACGAGCACGCTCTCGCCCCGCTTTTCCACGATGTCGCCGGCCGTTTGCAGGAGTTCGGAGGGAAAATCGATGGAGTTCAGGATCTCGAAGGCCCGGCTTTCACCGATGACGCCGTACTGCAGGGTGTAACGCGGACGTAAGCCCTTTTCATCAAAGGCCACCGCGGCATTCTCTACCCCGGGCTGCGTGAGCCCGTAGAGTTTGACCAGATCGGAATGCGAGGTTGCGACCACCGTGGCCCCTTTGGCGCGCAAGGCGTCGATACAGGCGATAGCGATAGCTCCGCCATGATCGTGGTCGGTGCCGGTCCCGGGTTCATCCAGCAGCACCAGATCTCCAGGACCGACGTTTTGAAAGATATCTTTCAGAGCCTTGGCATGGGCCGTGAACGTGGAGAGATCGTGGCTGATATCCTGGGCCGTATCCATTTCTATCCAGATCCGGCCTACCCGCGGAATCATCGAGCCTTCCTGGGCCGGAACAGCCAAGCCGCTCTTGGCCATCATGACCAGCAAACCCAGCGTCTTGAGTGCCACGGTTTTACCCCCGGCGTTCGGCCCCGAGATGATGAGACCGTCCTTGCCGATGGGTATATGGATATCCAGGGGGATGCAGCTTTGGCCCAGGCGTTCAAGTAGCACGGGATGGTGCGCGCCCTTGATATCGACGACGTCACCTAAGCACGGTATGACGGCGTTTGTTTTCAGCGCAAGAGCGGCGGATGCCTGCAGGAGATCGAGCGCGCCATAGGCCTCAAGGTTCGCGCGGATAATCGGCACGGCATGCAGCACGGCTGAAGTCAGCTCCTTAAGGACCTTGTATTCCTCCTCCCGGATCTCGCTCTTGAGGTCGGTCAGGGCATTGTTGTCTTCGACGACCTCCATGGGTTCGACAAAGACCGAGTGCCGGGACCCGGAATAATCATGGGTTATGCCTGAGAGGTAGGTGCCGAAATCATGACGCATGGGGATCACGAAACGATCGCTGCGTATCGTGATGATGTCTTCCATGACCACGGGTTTTACCCTTTCCAGGATACGTTCGAGCCTTTCCAAAACAGCGGCGCGTACGCTGCGGTAGCGTATTCGCAATTGCCTTAAAGTAGGATTCTTCAGATCCGACACCTCGCCGGTAGGCAAAAGATTGGTCTGGGTCATCCGCACCACGTCGTCCAGCGGCGTGATCATCTCGACCAGGCCTGCAAGCGCTGAGGCATCGACCTCCAGATCTTTCTTAAGCCTTGTCATATCGGACAAGGCGCCTGAGACTTTCAGGAGATCCTGACCCTCTAAAACGGCGCCGTCCGGCAAAGCGAGCAGCGGACGGATATCCGGTATGGCAGTGAAGGCAGGCCGCCTCTGCCGCATGATGTGCATCATCTGTTCAAGCATGTCCCATCTGGCTTGCGCGTCTTCCCAGTGCTCGAAAGGGGAGAGCTTATCCAGGGCGTTTATCCCGACCTCGGAGACAAGCAAGGAGCGTATATAGCCTTGAATGGATGAAAACTCCAAAAGGTCGCCCAGCATACACGCCCATAGTGGTGAATTGCGTATGAGAAATAGCGCGGGTGCTCTAATTCAGCTTGCTTCCGACTAAGGCGTTGATACGCTTCCCGTCGGCTCTACCCGCCACCTTGGTCATGACCTGTTTCATAACCTTGCCGAGGTCCTTCTTTGTGGCCCCGAGTTCGGCTATAGCCGCTTCGATGATCGACACCAGTTCATCCTCGCTCATCTCCGCGGGCAGGTATAATTTTAAAACCGTCAAGCCGGCAAGCTCCTTAGCGGCCAGCTCATCTCTGTGGCCGGCCTTGAACTGCTCATACGATTCGGTCACCTGCTTGATCTCGGCGCGTATGACCGCAAGAACCTCCTGGTCATCCAGCTCCTTGCGCAGGTTCTTCTCGCGGTTTTTGACCGCAGCCAAAAGTACCCTGAGGCAGGAGACCTTGTCCTTGTCTCCCGCCTTCATGGCCTCCGTCATGTCCTGTTTGATCCTCGCTTCGAGCATCAATAGAACGTCCTTACCTTCTGCATTCTCTTGACCGCGCGCTTGCGTGCCGCAATCGCCTTGCGTTTCTTCTTGACGCTCGGCTTTTCATAATACTCGCGTTTGCGGACCTCGGAAAGCACGCCGGCCTTCTCAACCTGTTTTTTGAACCGTTTCACCGCACTCTCGAACGGTTCATTGTCACGCACCTTTATTCCTGGCATGAAGTTAAAATCCACCCCCCCTCATTGAAGGATGAAACCTTATATATAATAGCCTAGAGGGTGTCAAGCGCGAATCGAAGGCGTCATGAAAGGAATGGCTTATAAGGCCCCAGACAATGCTTGGTGCGAGAGGCGGGACTCGAACCCGCACGGTGTTAACCACTGGATCCTAAGTCCAGCGCGTCTGCCAGTTCCGCCACTCTCGCCCTTACCCCATGTAGCAGAATGATGGCACGGCTTGTCAAGCTCAAAAGCGTTGCAGAACATGGGCTTAAGGCCGCCGGAGCCCATGACTGAACGATGGAGCGGGTTATCCCTCACAGACAAGACACGGACGAGAAAACCCGCTCCTTGGGGTTGCCGCGATCAGGCAAGGCCCAGGGTCTTGCCTAGCGATGGGCGTGTTCGCTGCCGGGCCGGCCGACCCAATGTGTCATGCTGCTGCCGATCCCCATGATGCGCGCAACGACATTCATGAAGGAATCAGGCAGGAGGGCGCGGGCGAGGAATATGAGCTGCAAGGTCATGGGCAGCTTGAGCACATGGCGATTTTTCTTGAGGCCTTTCTCGACAATCGCCTCGGCTACCTCATCGTGCGTCTCGATGCTGGGGATAAGGAGATTGCCCAGGATGTTCAGCGTGCCGCCTTCAAACATGCCGGTTTTGAGGAAGATCGGATGCACCGAAGTGTACTTGATCCCGTTCTTTTTGTCGGCTAAGGCCTCGTAACGGAGCGATTCCGTCAGTCCGAATACCCCCCACTTGGTAGCGCAATACACGGCCAAATCCGCTACTCCCATCAGGCCGGCCGAGGAAGAGACATTGACGATGTGCCCGAGGTTGCGTCGATACATACCCGGCAGCAGGCCATGGATGGTATAGTACATGGACGAGAGGTTAACGGCCGTCTCGCGCTCCCAGTCCTCGACCGGGTGGTCGCAGAATCGGCCTGCTTTAACATATCCGGCGTTGTTGATCAGGATGTCCACCTGACCCATGTCTTTCTCGGCCTGCTTGCACAATTCCGCCACCCGCGCTTTGTCCGTGACATCACAGGTGTAGGCGTAGACCTTGCCCAAGCGCTCCAACTCATGCTTGGCCTCGTCCAGCGCCTTGGGATTCATGTCCCACACCGTGACCTCGCAACCTTCCCTGAGCAGCCGTTTGCACGTCGCCAGCCCGATGCCCATAGCCCCTCCGGTAACCACTGCCTTCTTGCCCTTAAGATCCTTCATAACAACCCTCCTTTTCACTAGAAAATTTCAGTCATGCTAAGATTATAAACAACCCTGTAGCGACGCCACGGAGCATATACTTTCGTATCGCGCCGCCTCCGCGCACGGTAAGGTAACGCGGAATTTTACTCCTCGGCCCAGGATATGAGACCCAGATCGACCGGGTACTTGCACTGCTCATGCCGCGGCAGAATGCGTATGGAATATCCGAAGCGGCCGGTCCCTTCGCACATGAGGTAAGCCTTAAAAAGATGCACTCCACCGCCCAAGCTGCGTTCATGCTCCATCATAAGATCTTTGGTGTTGGTGAGGTTATCGGCATCGTCGAGATTGCCGTAATATACCCGCGGACTGATGGTGGCCGGATCGATAGCGCCCAGCTGGATCTTGGCCTTGACCACCATTTCGGCGTCCACCTTGACCTCGTCGCCGCCCTCATGGAACATATCAAGGATCTTGATCTCCCGCCAGTGCGCATTCAAATGTTTGTTCCACTTCACCATGTCCTTGACGGCCTTGAAATTGTCCGCCGTCAGGATGCGCTGGTTCAGGGCCGCTTCCATGTAGCAGCGGTCCGTGTACTCCTCGACCATACGGTTGGAGTTGAATTCCGGACACAGCGTACGCATGGATTTCTTCATCATGGAGATCCAGCCGCGCGGCAAACCGTCCAATCCGCGGTCATAAAAGATAGGGATAACCTCACGCTCCAGGATATCGTAAATGGCCTTGCTCTCGACCTGGTCCTGGATCTCCCAGTTTTCGTACTTCTCGTCCTTGCCGATCGACCAGCCCAGACCCGGCTGGAAGCCTTCATCCCACCAGCCGTCCTGGATGCTTAGGTTCAGCGCCCCGTTGGCCGTGGCCTTCATGCCCGAGGTGCCGCAGGCCTCCAGCGGCCGCCGCGGATTGTTGAGCCAGACATCCACCCCTTGGACGAGATAGCGCGCGATATTCATGTTATAATCCTCGATGAAGACGATACGATCACGGAAGGGATCTTCGCGCGTAATGTGGATGATTTTCTGGATGATCTCCTTGCCTTCGTTATCGCGCGGATGGGCCTTGCCCGAAATGATGAGCTGCACAGGCCGCTCCTTGTCCGCCAGTAAGGGTTTGAGCCGTTCGAGATGCTTGAAGACCAGGAGTCCGCGTTTGTAGGTGGCGAACCGACGCGCCATGCCGATGGTGAGCGCCTCGGGATGCAGAACCTCCTTGGCGCGTTCGATCTCGCGCGGGTTGGCGCCGCGCCGGATAAGCTGACGGTTGAGCCGGTTACGGCAAAATCCCACCAACCTGCCGCGGCGGCGTTCGTGGGTCGACCACAGCTCGGCGTCGGGGATGGCGTCAATACGCTCCCAGAGTTTCTGGCTATCAGGGTCCTCCTTCCATTTCGGCCCCAGATAGCGATCGAAGAGATCGGCCATCTCGGCCGAGATCCAGGAAGGGATATGGATGCCGTTGGTGATGGATGATACGGGAATTTCACCGGAGTTTACATGCGGCCAGATATCGCGCCACATATTGCGGGAAACCTCTCCGTGCAGCTTGCTGACGCCGTTGCGGAATTCGGAGGTCTTCAGCGCGAATACCGTGGCGCCAAATGGTTCGGACGGGTCCGTTGGCCGCTGCCTTCCCAGGGTCAGAAAATCCTGCCACTTGATGCCCAGATCAGCCGCGTACGGTTTCAAATATTTTTCCACCAGGCCGACGTTGAATACGTCGTTGCCGGCCGGAACCGGGGTGTGGGTGGTAAAGACCATGGAGGACTTGACCAGGGCCATGGCGGTCTCGAAATCGAGACCCTTGGTCAGCATGAAGGTACGGATTCGTTCCAGGGCCACCAGAAAGCTGTGCCCCTCGTTCATGTGATAGACCATCGGATCCTGGCCCAGGGCATGCAGCGCGCGCACTCCACCGATGCCTAAGATGATCTCCTGCTTGAGCCGGTACTCCTCATTGCCGCCGTAGAGCTGCGCCGTGAGCTGCCGGTCTTCTTCATTGTTCTCGGCCAGATTGGTATCCAGGAGGTAGAGCGGCACACGCCCCACCTGGCAGCGCCATATCTGAACCTTGATCTCGTGGTCTCCCATCGCCAGTGCAATCTTGACCGGCGCGCCGACCTTGTCCTTTTCCAACACCAGGGACATATGATAGAAATCATTGTCCAGGATCTCTTCCTGCTGCCAGCCGTCCACATTGAGGTGCTGCGAAAAATAACCATGTTTGTACATCAGACCGACGCCCACCAGCGGAAGCCTTAAGTCGCTGGCGCTCTTGAGATGATCGCCGGCCAGGATGCCCAAGCCGCCCGAGTAGATGGGGAGACTCTCGGTTATCCCGTACTCCATGGAAAAATAACCGATGGTAAAATCGATAGGCTGGGTAATGAGGAAGGAATAGATGCCTTTTTCGGACATGTAGTCCATAAAGACTTCGTGGGTCTTTTCCATCTGCGAGAGGAAGCCTTCGTCCTCCAGCAGATCCATAATGCGGCCCTGGGAAATCCTGGAGAGCAGATCAACCGGGTTGTGGGCCACCTCCTCCCACAGGTCACGGTCCATATGCTGGAAGAGGCGCAGCCCCTGCTGGTTCCAGCAATACCACTGGTTGTAAGCCAGAGAAACCACCGGTTTGAGCATCTCTGGAAGCGCCGGTATGACCCGGAACGGTTTTTTCTTGATCTTCATACCCACCCCTTTTTCAAGAAAAGCTCAATACGGCCGGTTAAGCCTATTTGATTTTGAGTTGCTTCTTGGCCTTTTTCCCGGGTTCACTGTCCGGAAAATCCTTGGCGACCCTACGCAGGAGCAGGTTGCCGGCCTCCTTGTCTCCCAGTTGGATAAAGGCTATACCCTGTTTGTACAGGGCATCCGGCATCTTGTTGCTCTTGGGATACTGCTTGATCACCACATCATAGCGCAGGATGGCGTCTTCATACTTGCCGGACGCGGCGAGTGACTCGCCTGCCCAGAAATTGGCATTGCCTGCCAGTGTCTGATCCGAACCCTGCGCCAGATACGAATCAAAGGCCTTGAGGGCCTCGTCATATTTGCCGGCCTTGAAACGTTCAAGCCCGACATCATACTGGGACTTGGCGGTAACGGCCTGCGCGGCGGCGGCATCCTGGGTCTTGGCACCCGCCGACAGCGCATCTTCCAGGGCCTTGACCCTGGCCTCCAGATCCCGGCCGTCGATCTTGGGGGCGGCGGCCATCTCCTCCAGTTTACCCTGCAACGAGAGGATCTGGGTTTGGAGCTCGGTGAATTGCGCCTGCATATCCGCCTGCTGGGTCAGGAATTGCTCCTTTTGCTTATCACCGGCGCCTTGCTTCTGCATCAGGTCTTTCTGGGTCTGCTCGAGCCTGGCTTCCTTGGTTTGAAGCGCATTGAGCTCAAACTTGAGTGTGTTGAGATCCTGCTGTGAAGCACAACCCGTGAGGATAATAGCAACCGTTATAAGGGGCCAGAACCATGCAATCCTGCGCATATCAGCCTCCCGTGACGTCAAAATGCGCCCTGCGGTTCTTGGCCCAGGCTTCCTCGTTATGGCCTTGCACCGCGGGACGCTCTTTGCCGTAACTGATGATTGAGATACGGGCCATATCGACGCCTAAAAGACGCAGATGATCCCTTACCGCCGCGGCACGCCGCTCACCAAGGGCCAGATTGTACTCGGTGGTGCCCCGCTCATCGCAGTGACCTTCAACCTGCACCGTGAGTTCAGGGTGCACCTTTAGAAAGCTTGCCTTGCGGCTGATGTTCTTACGCGCTTCGGGCGTAAGCGTGTACTGGTCGAAATCAAAATAGACATCATTCTGCTCGAATGTTTTAATCTCATCTTCCAGGCCCGGAGCCACCATCGCTGAACCACCCAGAGGCCCACCCTGAACTTGAGGCATCTCCAGGGGCAGCGGCGTCATCGAAGGAGCCGGCGCCTGAGGTTGTGGATACTGAATTGGTGGCGGAGGAACGACTTCGCCGCCCATGGGGGTCACCTTTTTCTTGGCACATCCCCCCCCGAAGATCATGCAGACCATCATGATCAGCACTACAATCCTGCCAAGACTCCTCATACGATCCTCCTGAGCATCATGGATTCGTTGTCAATAATGTTACCATAGCCGCTTGCGCAAAAGCAAGGGAGAAGGGCAAAGGAGAAGGAGGAAAGTGGGTAAAAATCAATAACATAATATCCTTCTCCCTTCTCCTTTTCCCCTGCCTTTTTATCTTACCACCGGTCCCCAGCAGGGCTGGCTATAGCGGCCGCCGTCACTGGTGATCCTGACCGGTTTGCTGCCGTAGAGGTCGCAAATATAGAGGTTGCCATCCGAACCGGCATAGACCAGCAGACGGCCGTCCGGAGAGAACGACGGCGATTCTTCTTCGATGGTTGCATCGGGGTGCAGCACCTTGAAACCGGAACCATCAGCCTGCATGACGGCCATGCGGAAACGGCCGTCGGCTCCCATGTGGGTAAAGGCGATCACATCGCCGCGCGACGAATAGACCGGTTCGGAGTTCTTACGGCCTTGAAACGTGAGGCGCTGGATGCTCTTCGAGCTCAAATCCATACGATAGATCTGGGGGGAGCCGCCGCTGTCCGAGCAGAAGGCCATGAATCTGCCGTCGGGTGAGAAGGACGGAGAGGTATCGATACCCCACGCGTTGGTCAGCCGGTTGAGATGACCGCCGTTCAAATCCATCGTATAAATATCCTGGTTGCCGTCCTTAGAGAGCGTGGCGGCAATCTTGCGTTCACGCGGAAGGAAGGCCGGGGCCGAGTTCAATCCCCGGTACGTTGACAGGGGCGTGATCTTGGGTGGGAAGAGTTGATACAGATAGAGATCAGGGTTGCCGCGCGCATAGGAGACGAAAGCAATGCGCTGGCCGTCCGGAGACCAGGCCGGGCTCAGGACAAGGTCTCCCGGCCGTCCCTTGATGATCGCCTGACCGGCGCTGCCGTCCGCCCAGCAGGTATAGAGGACCTTGGCGCCGCCGGTCTTCAGCACAGCCACGATGCGCGAGGAAAAGATGGCGCTTAAGCCCAAGGAATCTTTCAGGTAGCGGTCCATAAAATCATGCACGCTTCCATAGAGGATGTTCGCGGGCTGCCGGTAGGCATAGCGGGAGATCACCCTACCGGTGGCGACCTCGGCGGCCTCAAGCCGTAGGGTGGCATTGGCGCCCATGCGCTCGATCGATCCCGTGATCAGAAAATCGGCGCCAATAAGGGCATAATCCTTGAGGTTGGCCTGGGCCAAGGCTCCGACCGGAGCCTGGCTGACATAGGCCTTGGGATCGATCAGCTCGAACACCCCCGTGATTTCGATATCCTTCTTGATCTGCGCCCACGTAGGCGTGGTCAGATCCGCAGGGCCGGCGAATGTCGGCATGGCCACTCGCATCTTCTTGATCCCTTGGGCCTGGACCACGATCTGATTATTCTGCGCCTCGAGTGTACCGACAAGGACGAGCACCAAGAGCAGAGGCAGAAAACGTTTCATATATCGACTCCTTACTTACTGTATTGAGGCATCAGGAACCCGCCGGCGGTATGAAGGTTATCGTATAATCGGCGGCAGCCTCTCCTCCGATCGGTGGCGGAGGAAGCTTTCTGATCTTGTTCAGGGCCAGTTCGACCGACTTATCGTACAGGATGTTGCCCGAGCCGAGCAGGAGTTGCTTGGATAGTATCTCTCCGTTACGCGCCACCCGGATAGTGAACGAGGCCTTCAAATCTTTCTTGATGGGCACGCCATAGGGGGCCTGCCAAACGGACCGGAAGGTCGCCTGCACCTCGGCGACCCACATGTTGACCTTGACCCTTTCGCCCGCGGACGGACCCGCGCTTGGATATGCCCCCGAGCTAGAAGCCCGATCTTCTGGTTCTTCCATCTCCGGTGGTTCAGCCGCCTTGGATCGGCTGGAAGCATTCTCAAGGTCGATAGGCTTGAAGCTCGGGGCCTTGTCCTTGACGGCCTGGGCCTTAGCTATCTGTTCAAAACCTTTGGCCGCGCGGGAAGGGACCTGGGGCCTCGGCTCTACACTCCGGCCTTGCGTCTGATACCCTGGCAGCGGGGCGGCCACGATGGAAACCTCATAGATATCATAGGCCGGTCGCGGCTTGCGCGAGGCCGTAAAGATGACGGCCCCGAAAAAGGCCGTATGCAGGAAGAGAGACAGGATGACGTAGACTTTCAGAGATTTCATCCTTCCTTCTTCAGGGGCGGCTGGGTGACTAATCCCAGTTTGGAAAGCCCGGCGCCACGGATGACGGACATGACCTCGACCACGAAACCGTACGGCACGCCCTTGTCGGCCTGCAGGTAAACATTATCGATGCCGCGCTGTTCCTTGATCTGCTGCAGCAGGGGCGCCAGGCGGTCCAGACCCACGGTCGATCCGTTGATGTCGAGCACACGGTTTTTGCCGATCGTAACCATGAGGTCCTCGCTCTGGGTAGGCAAGGCCCGTGACTCCACCTCCGGCAGATCCACGCGCATGCCCTCCTTCATCATGGGGGCCGAGACCATGAAGATGATCAGGAGCACGAGCATCACATCCACCAGGGGCGTGACATTGATGCCCGAAACGATCTTGTGCCGGCTGTTACCTCTTATCTCCATGCAGCACCCCCCTGCGCGCCCAGTTCATGAACTCGATGCGGAACTGATCCATCTGGGCCGTTATATAATCCATGATACCGGTGAAATAGTTGAAAAAGAGCACGGCGGGAATGGCCACGAACAGACCGGCGGCGGTGGCGACCAGGGCCTGTGAAATGCCGGGGGCCACGGTGGAGAGATTGGCCGAGCCCATCAAACCGATCTGGCGGAAGGAATCCATGATACCCCATACCGTGCCGAACAGACCGATGAAGGGGCTGGCGTTGCTGATGGAAGCCAGGAATCCCAGGCCACGGCCCAGATCCATGGTCTCGCGCACACTCAAGGAAACGATGCGGCCCTCGATATTGTCGAGCATGCTGGCCGGAACCGGCAGCCCCTTATCCGTGATACGCGTAAATTCATCCTGGGCCGCGTAAAACAGACGCGCCACCGGGGAATCGCCCGTGGTCTTCACGCGATCAAGGATCTTTGTCAAAGAGCCGCCCTGGGCAAGCAGCGTCAGGATGGCGCGTGCCTGCGAGCGCGTCCGCGTAAGGGTCAGCCATTTCTGGATGATGATGGCCCATGATAATATGGAGAAAACGACCAGAATAATGAGTACCATTTTGACGATGGGATCGGCATCGATGACCATGGCCCCCATGTCACCGGTGAATTTTGTGCTAGCCGCATAGGCTGTCGATTCAAAGAACGGCATTACCACCTCCTCATTATGATTTTACGGATGCTTCACCCTCTACCTGATTGCCCCTTCACGAGGCAAGCTTATCTTTTAACCTCCCGGGGCAGGACGATGGTGAAGGTCGAACCCTTGGAGGATGACGCCACGTGAATATTGCCGGAATGCATCTTGATGATGCGATAGGATATAGATAAACCCAACCCGATTCCCTTGGGTTTGGTGGTGAAAAAAGGATCGAAGATGCGATTGCGGATATTCTCCGGTATGCCCGGCCCCGTGTCGGTTATGGCGATTTCGACTTCACGCCCCTTCTCAAGCAGTCGGATCTGCAGGGTGCCGCCGGTCTCCATGGCCTGAATGGCATTAAGACAGATATTCATGAGCACCTGTTGAATCATGTCCGGATCGATCATGGCCTCCACCTTGGCCGATGGATAAAGCTCCATGACTTGCACATGCTGTACGCCGGCGGTCTCCCTGATCATGAAGACGGTGTCGGCGATCACCTTCTGGAGTTCGGTGGGTTTGATGGCCAAGGCCTTGGGTTTGGCGAAGTCGAAAAAGTTGAGCAGCAGCTTGTTGAGCCGGTTTATCTCTTTAATGATCTTAGACACATAGGCCCTGCGGTGGTCATAGGCCGGCAGCTCCTCGTTCAACGCCTGGGCCGTGGTCTTGATGCCCGCCAGGGGGTTGCGGATCTCGTGCGCTATTCCCGAGGTGAGCTCGCCCACCGTAGCCAGCCGATCCATCTTCAGGATCTCACTCTGGAGTTGGTGGATCTCGGTGATATCGGTAATCGCCATGATCCATCCACCCGCTTTCAAATGCTCGACATGGATGCGCACCGGGAGTTCAATCTTGCCGCCAACCTGCAGGATGGTCTCCTTTTTACCCGAGGCAGGCTGGAGATAGCCCTGGATATTGAGACCGGCAATATCCGCCGCCTTAACATGCATGCCCTCAAGCGCCGCACGGTTGACGAAGCTCACGGTCCCGTCTTCTTCGGCCAGCAGAATACCGACCGGCAGGGCATCCAGCACTTCATGCAGCATATCCACGTCCATATCTTACCCATCCACTGTTGCAGTTTCCTGTTTTTCTTTTACCATGGCACTTTTTGGCACTGTTAATTTTATTAATCAACATGTCGATAATTCATACTAATCATGAATACATATTATAGTAAATATTCGTTGACAGCAAGCCTTTTGTGGACTATATGCCAAATCGTGCCATTTTGTGTCAATAAGGGGTAAGGGCGAGGATGTTTAAAGGGCACTACATAAATTCCATCAATGAGAAGGGCAGGCTCTCCATACCCTCCAAGTTTCGGGAGGCCTTGGACGGCAGCGGCCACGACCACCTTATCATCACCAAGTCCTTCGACCCCTGCCTGACCGCGTACCTGCCGGATGAATGGGAAAAGGTCGAAGAGAAGACCCGACACCTTTCCATGGTGCGCAAGGCCGATAATTTCTTTCTGCGGCACATATTCGGTTCGGCCGTGGAATGCTCCCTCGATCCCCAGGGTCGCGTGCTTATCCCGGCCAGCCTGCGCGAATATGCCTTACTGGAAAAGAAATGCCTCTTCGTCGGCATCACCGAACGCTTCGAGATCTGGGACATGGAACGCTATGACAGCTTCATGAAACAAGCCATGGAAAGCCCGGAAGAACTGCGTGAAGAACTTGCGAAATTGGGGCTTTAATCCATGGGCCATATAAGCGTACTCCTCAAGGAGGTCACGGAGGTGCTTGCACCGGTTGACGGTGGACGCTATTTCGATGGCACGCTGGGCGGCGGGGGCCATGCCAGGGCTATCCTGGAAGCCAGCGCCCCGGGTGGTTGCCTGGCCGGCACGGACCTCGATCCCGCGGTCATCGAGCGCCTCGAGAACGAGTTCGCCCCGTATGGGGAGCGTGTTCACCTCATTCACGCCAATTTTTCCGCCATCGATACCATCTGCGCCGGACTTGACTGGCAGAGCCTCAACGGCATCATCCTGGATCTGGGACTCTCCTCCCTGCAGCTCGCCGATGCCGCGCGCGGCTTCGCCTTTTCTCAGGCCGGGCCCCTGGACATGCGCTTTTCTCCCGATAGCAATGTAAGCGCCCACACGATCGTGAACACCTATGACGAGCATGATCTGACGCGCATCATCCGTACGTTGGGCGAAGAACGCTTCGCCTCCCGCATCGCCCATGCGATCGTCACGACCCGTCCCATCGAAACCACCACGGAGCTGGCCGATTGCGTGAGCCGGGCCATCCCCCGCCGTTTCTGGCCGCCGCATATCCATCCCGCCACACGCACCTTCCAGGCCCTGCGCATGGAGGTCAACGCCGAGATAGAGAACCTTAAAGGGTTTCTGCCCAAGGCCGCCCGCCTCCTCGCACCAGGGGGCGTCCTGGCGGTGATCGCCTTCCATTCCCTGGAAGATCGCATCGTCAAGCAGTTCTTCGCCGGCCCCGAGAGCCGCGAGCATCACCCGGTCCTGCCGGTCAAGCCCGTGAGGACCGGCCCGATCCTGGAAAGGATCACCAAGAAATCGGCCGTCCCCAGCGTGGACGAGATTCACTCCAACCCCAGGGCGCGCAGCGCCCGACTACGGGCTGCCCGGAGGGTGGCATGAAACGGTTTCAGACCAGGCGCGCCCTCTATGCCGGCGTTATCTTTATCAGCCTGTGTTCGTCCTGGGCCATGTTCCATGTCTGGACGCGTCACCTCTCCACCGAGCTCGGCTATGCGCTGTCCCGCGAGCTGTCTCTCCAGGAACAGCTGGCCAGTGACAACAAGGCCTTGAAACTGGAGATTTCCACCCTCAAAAGCACCGAGCGTCTGGAAACCATAGCCGTCAACAATTTGGGCATGCGTACCCCGCAGCCGGGACAGGTGGTGTATCTATGGAAAAAAGAGTAACACCGGTCTTCGCCTTCTTCCTGATCCTGCTGGCGGCCCTGACCGGCAAGGCCTTCTATCTTCAAGTCCTCAAGGCCGACGATACCATCACCCGCGCGCTGAGGCGTTTCGACCACTCCGTGGCACTATCCACCAACCGGGGGGCCATCCACGACCGACGCGGCCAACCGTTGGCCATAAGCCTGGACGTGAAATCCATTGCCGTCAACCCACGTCTGATCAAGGATCGCGCATCCGCGGCCAAAAAACTTTCCACAGCACTGGGCCTCGAACGCAGTGCCTTGCGTCACCGGCTGAAGAACGACAGGTATTTTGTCTGGGTCAAACGCCAGGTCACGCCCGATGAGGTGGCGGCCGTCAAGGCCCTGCACATGGAGGGCGTGGTTTTCTTGAATGAGAAAAAAAGATATTATCCGGAGAGCGAATCCCTGGCCAATGTATTGGGCATTGTCGGCATTGACGGCACGGGCTTAGAAGGACTGGAACTCTATTATGACCAGCAGCTCAAAGGCGCGCCGAGCCGGGTCGAGGTGGAAAAGGACGGGCGGGGCCGCATCATCTACGCCCAGGGGCTCAATCGGGATCTCGATCAGAATAAGAACGGCCAGACGATCGGCCTGACCATCGATAAACGCCTCCAATACATCGCCTATTCCACGATCAAGGAGGCCGTGACCAAGAACGACGCGCGTTCCGGTTTCGTCATCATGACCAACCCCTACAGCGGTGAGATCTATGCCATGGCCAACTATCCCAGCTTCGATCCCAATATCCCCAGGCGACATATGGTCGGCCACCAGAATCGGGCGGTCACCGATGTGTTCGAACCCGGTTCGATCATCAAACCCCTGTGGGTGGCCTGGGGACTCGATAACGATCTTTTCTCCGCCTCCAAGTCCATCTTCTGCGAAAACGGCGTTTACCGTTACCACCATGCCGTCATCAACGACCATGAACGCTACGGCCAGCTGTCCGTGCGCGATATCGTCAAGGTGAGCAGCAATATCGGCATGGTCAAGCTCTTCTCGCCCGTCGATGCCCATGAAATGTTCAAGGGCATGCACTCCTTCGGCATGGGCGCTGCCACCGGCATCGACTTCCCGGGCGAGCCCAAGGGTCTCATCCGTGCGCCTGAGCGCTGGCGTTCGATCGACAAGGCCACGCTGGCCTTTGGCCAGGGATTCGCCGCCACGGGCATCCAGCTCATCACGGCCTTCAACGCCCTGGTCAACAGCGGCATCCTGATACGCCCCCACTTCATCGATTCCATCACCGACCCCAAGGGCGTAACCACGCACCACCGCCCAGCCATCACCGGCAAGGTGATCTCTGAAAAGACCTCGCAGGAAATCGTTGACATCATGAAGGCAGTGGTGTTGAAAGGCGGCACGGCTGAGGCGGCATACATGAGTGACTACATCGTTTTCGGCAAGACGGGAACGGCGCAAAAGGTTGACCCCTTCACGGGTTCCTATTCGCGCGACGCCTATACGACCACCTTCTTAGGCGGCGTGATCGACGCCACGGGCAAACTCTCCATGACTATCCTGGTCTGCGTCGATGAGCCGCACCCCTATTACTATGCCAGCATCGTGGCCTGCCCTATCTTTAAGGAAATCGCCGGTCAATGCGCCAATATCATGGACATGCGGCCGATCATCACCTTGGCCAAGGAAGGGGGCCGGGGATGAGGGTCTCGCAGCTTGCGGCGCTCGTGCCTGATGGTGAGTTGCACGGAGCGGACTGTGATATCGTCGGGCTTTCGGCCGACTCCCGGACCATACGTCCGGGAGAGACTTTTATTGCGCTCAAAGGCAGCCTTACCGACGGACACCGCTTTATCGAGGCCGCTGCTCAAAAGGGCGCCGGGCTCATCATCGCCGAGAGGGGACAGGCCCCCCTGACTTCACGCATACCCATCCTTACGGTAGGGAATACGGCCGAGGCGCTGAAGCACCTTTTGCCCAGACTTTATCCCGGGGCCGCCAAGGTCGGCCTGATCGGCGTCACCGGGACGAGCGGTAAGACCAGCACCACCTTGCTTCTGGAAGCAGTCTTGAAGACCGCCGGTCATACACCGGGCATCATCGGCACGATCGACACCCATTACCAGGGGCAAACCTATGGCACCATAACTACTACGCCCGGACCGATCGATCTCTTCGCCACCCTGGACCGCATGCATACCGCCGGCGTCGATATCTGCGCCATGGAGGTGAGTTCGCATGCGCTGGACCAGCGGCGCATCGAGGGGCTCGTCTTCGACTATGCCGTATTCACGAACTTAAGCCTCGACCATCTCGACTACCACGCCGATATGCACGCCTATTTCGAGGCCAAGAAACGCCTCTTCACGGACTACCTCAAGGGTCGTGCCGTTATCAACCGCGACGATATGTTCGGCAAGGACCTATTGGGCCTCATTCCTCAGGCCTTGACGTTCGGGCAGACGCCCGAGGCAACGGTGCGGGCCGTCTCGATCAAGGCCGATCTCAAAGGTTTGACCATGGATCTCGCCCTTCCAGGCGGAATGCTGACCCTGACGAGCACCCTGCTGGGGACTTTCCAGGCCTCCAATATCATGGCCGCCGCAGCCGTGGCGCATGCCATGGGCATGGACGGCCCCACCATCGCGCGGGGCATCGCTTGCTTGAAGGGCATTCCGGGACGCATGGAACCGGTCGAGAACCACCATGACCTCACCATTCTGGTGGACTACGCCCACAAGCCCGAGGCCCTCGAAAAGGCCTTGCTGTCCGTACGCGGCCTGACCCCGGAGCGCGTCGTCACGGTCTTCGGCTGCGGCGGAGATCGCGATCGGTCCAAACGACCGGTGATGGGTTCGATCGCCGCCCGCTTGGCCGACCTGACAATCGTAACCTCGGACAATCCCCGCAGTGAGGACCCGCGGGTCATCATCGACGAAATCGTGACAGGCATCGAAGACCGATCGAACCTGATCATCGAGCCTGACCGCACTCTGGCTATTCGAATGGGACTCAAGGGCCTTAAACCCGGCGACTGCCTGCTCATCGCCGGCAAGGGTCATGAAACCTACCAGCTCATAGGCGGCGCCAAGCTGCCCTTCGACGACAAGATGGTCGTCCAAGAGATCCTGAAGGAGCTTGTATGAGAGGCCGTATCCAGGACATCCTTGAAATCACCACCGCCAGGCTCATTTCAGGCAACCCCGAGGCCATGTTTTCTGGCGTCTCCACCGATTCACGCTCGATTACGCGGGGCGAACTTTTCGTGGCGCTGTCCGGTGCCAACTTCGACGGCCACGCCTTTATCGATGAGGCCGTGGATCGTGGCGCGGCCGGCATACTCGCGATGCGAACGGTTGAAAGCGCGGCGGTTCCCGTTGTCCAGGTGGCCGATACCCTGATGGCCTTAGGCGAAATCGCCGGGGGCTATCGCCGGCGTTTCAGCACGCGCGTCATCGGCATCACCGGTTCCACCGGCAAAACCACGGTCAAGGAGATGGTGGCCGCCATCATGTCACTGGCCGGCTCTACCCTCAAGACCCAGAAGAATTACAACAACCTGATCGGCGTACCCATGCGCCTACTAGATCTCAAGCCCGAACATGCTTACGCCGTGATCGAGATGGGCACCAACTCTCCGGGCGAGATAGCGCGCCTGACCGCCATGGCGAATCCCGAGGTTTCGGTCCTGACCAATATCACGCCCTCGCACTTGAACGGTCTGGGCACGATAGACGGCGTCATCGCCGAGAAGCAGTCGATCTTTTCGGGCACCACCCGCGCGGCGGTCTTTAATCCGCGTGCCCCGTACATGGATGCGGTAAGGATCCCTGAGCGGCTTAAATACGTCACCTTCTGTCTGGAGAGCCCGGCCGATGTCTATCCGGTCGAAATTCGCTCCAGCGGCCTGGGAGGCACCGACGTCGTCATCGGATTTCAGGGCCGGCAACAACGCGTACACATCGCTCTGCCCGGCATGCACAATGTCCTGAATGCCCTGGCCGCGGCCGCTACGGGCCTGGCCATGGATATCGACGCCGATACCATCGCGGCCGGGATCGAGGCCGCCGCCTTCCCGGGCATGCGTTCCGAAATCATCGTCTCGGAGGAACTGACCATCATCGATGACAGCTATAACGCCAATCCGGCCTCCATGAAGGCGGCGCTCGACATGCTGGCCTCCGCCCCGCACACGCACAAGATCGCCGTCCTCGGCGACATGCTGGAGTTGGGTCAGGAAAGCGAACATTTCCACGCCCAGTTGGGCGCGTGGGCGGCCCAGACACGCATCGACCACCTGGTGGTCACCGGCACATTTGCCCCGGTCGTGGCCGAGGCGGCGATTGCCGCCGGGATGGACGGCGGTTCCATATCCATCGCACCCACCTTGGAAGACATCCAGGCCGCGCTCGAAAAGCGCCTCAAAAACGAAACCGTTGTCCTGGTCAAGGCCTCGCGCGGGATCAAACTCGACCGCGTGGTCGGCTACTTGAAGGCGGTGGCATAAGATGCTCTACCATCTGCTCTATCCCCTGCATGTGGACTACTCGATCTTCAATGTCTTTAAATACATCACCTTCCGCACCATCTACGCCTCGGTCACGGCCCTGGTCATAGCCCTGGTGTTCGGTCCCTGGTTCATCGAGCGCCTCAGACGCTTGAGCCTCAAGGAACGCATCAGCTCCTACACCCCCGGCCACATGGACAAGGCCGGCACGCCCACCATGGGCGGACTCTTCATCATCTTCGCCGTCGCCACCGCCACGCTCATGTGGGTCGATCTCTCCAACCGCTATGTCTGGCTGTGCATGCTGATCCTCTTCACCTACGGAGCCTTGGGCTTCATCGACGACTATCTCAAGGTCGTCAAGGGCAACATGCTGGGGCTTTCGGGCAAGATCCGCCTGGTCATTGAATTCGTGGCGGCCGGCTTCGTGGGTTATGTCCTGACCACCATTCCCGGTTTCGACACCACCATCGTGATCCCCTTCTTCAAGAATGTGCATCCCGACCTCGGCATCTTCTTCATCCCCTTCGTCATGCTCGTCATCGTCGGCGCCGCCAACGCGGTGAACCTGACCGACGGTCTGGACGGTCTGGCCATCGGGCCCTCAATCGCCGTGGCCGCTACTTATCTCATCTTCGCCTACCTCTCCGGCAATTTCAAGATCGCCTCCTACCTGCAGATCCCTTTCATCTCGGGCGTGGGCGAGCTTTCCATCTTCCTGGGTGCTTTGGCCGGGGCCGGCCTGGGTTTCCTGTGGTACAACTCCTACCCGGCCCAGGTCTTCATGGGCGACGTGGGCTCGTTGAGCTTGGGCGGGATGCTGGGGGCCGTGGCCGTCATGACCAAGCAGGAGATTCTCCTGGTCCTCGTGGGCGGCATTTTCGTCATGGAGGTGCTCTCGGTCATCCTGCAGGTAGGCTTTTTCAAGTTTACCAAGGGCAGGCGCATCTTCCGCATGGCGCCCATCCACCACCATTACGAGCTCAAAGGCTGGCCGGAACCGAAGATCATCGTACGCTTCTGGATCATCTCGATCCTCCTGGCCCTGGTCGCCATTTCAACCCTCAAACTGAGGTGAAAGATATGCAGGCATCGAAGATTCTTGTCTGGGGAACGGGTGAGACCGGTCGGGAAACGGCCCGGGCGATGCTCGAACAAGGGCATGAAGTGCGGCTGGTGGACGAGACCGAGCCCAAGACCATCGTCGATATCCCGGTCAAGCAACTGGAACGCGCGGATATCGAATGGGCCGATCTGGTGATCCCTTCGCCCGGGATACCCCGCGACCATCCCCTCTTCGCTTTTGCCAAGCGGGTACTCTCGGAAATTGAGGTGGCCGCCGGGATGCTTAAGGGCAAGCTCATCGCCATCACCGGCACCAACGGCAAGACCACCACGACTACGCTCGTACACCGCATCCTGAAGGCCGCCGGCGAGGACGCGGGGATCGGCGGCAACATCTCTCCGCCCCTGATCACGCTGGTGAGAAAAAATCCACGCTATATCGTGGCCGAGATCAGCTCGTTCCAGCTGGAATGGATCGAACACTTCCGTCCGGCCATCGGCGTGTGCATGAACATCACCCCCGATCACCTCGATCGCTACCCCACGATGGAAGAATACATCCATTATAAGCTCAAGCTCTTCGAGAACATGCGGGACGATGACCTGGCCGTGGTCTACAATGAAGACCCCTACCGGGATCGCATAACCGTGCCGCATCGGGCCGGCTTCTCGGTCAGAAAAGGGAATATCGTCAACGGCGCCTACATCGAGAAAGGCCGCATCGTTTTCCACGGCGAGATCGAAGGATCGGGCCCACGCGTGCCGGAAACCTCCCTGCTCGGCCGCGGTACCATCGAGGACATGCTGGCCGCCGCCCTGGTGACGCGCTACCTGGGAGTGGAGCCGCAGGTCATGGAAGAGATCTTCCTGAGCTTTAAGGTCATCCACCATCGCTTCGAGTGGGCCGGAGAGCTGGACGGCGTCGTGTTCGTGGACGATTCCAAGGCCACCAATGTCGGGGCCGTGGACATTGCGCTCAAGAGCGTGGACGGTCAGGTCGTGCTCATCCTGGGCGGCAAGGATAAAGGCGGCGATTTCGGCGAGATGGCCCGGCGCCATAAGGACAAGATCCGCTGCGCCATCCTGATCGGCGAAGCCAGTGAGCGCATCGCGCGCGAAATCCAGGACGAGATCCGCTATGAGCGCTCCGACAATATGTACCAAGCCGTCTCCATGGCCTACACCATGGCCCTCAAGGGAGACGTGGTCCTCCTGAGTCCCGGGTGCTCCAGTTTCGACATGTTTAAAAGTTATGCCCATCGGGGCGAGGTATTCGTGGCATGCGTGAAGGCATTGATAGCCGCAACGAAGAGCTAGACTTCGACGTCGTGTTCCTCCTGAGCACCTTGATGCTCCTGGTGGTCGGGACGGTCATGGTCTATTCGGCCAGTTTCTTCATCTCCAAGGAGAACTTCGGAACAGGGACGGCCCTGACGCTCAGGCGCATGTGGCATCTGATCATCGGAATAGCCATCATGCTGGGCATCATGCACATCGATTACCGTAAGCTCTTGAATCGTACCCTGATCTATAGCCTTCTGGCGGCCGGAATCGTCTCACTCGTGCTCTGCTTCGTACCGGGCATCGGGATGAGCGCCGGACATGCCCGGCGCTGGGTGCACCTGGTGTTCTTCAACTACCAGGCCTCGGAGCTGACCAAGATCGCCCTGATCCTCTATATGGCATCCTTTCTGGCGCGCAAAGCCAAGGATATCGACGACTTCTCCACCGGGGTGCTGCCGATCCTTCTGGTAAACGGCATTGCAGCCCTGCTGGTCTTGGTGGAGCCGGATTTCGGCACCGCGGCCATCATCGGCAGCTGGGCCGTCATCAACCTGTTCGTAGCCGGCATGCGTTTAAAGCACCTGGGTATTCTCCTGTCGGCCGGCATCCCGGCCGTCGCCATCCTCATGGTCATCGAACCCTACCGCAAGGCGCGCCTGACGGCCTTCATCAACCCCTGGGAGGACATGCAGGGTATCGGCTATCAGATCATCCAGTCCCTGGTGGCCTTTTCCAAAGGCGGCATCTTCGGCTCCGGGCTTGGACAAGGTTCTCAGAAGCTCTTCTTCCTGCCGGCCCCGCATACGGATTTCATCTTCTCGGTGCTGGGCGAGGAGATCGGATTTTTAGGCGTGGCCGGGGTCGTCGCGCTCTTCGGCATCTGGATCTGGCGCGGGCTGACAATCGCCAAGGCCACCAACGACGCCTTCGGCTTCTACCTGGCGATATGTTCGGTGACGTTGGTAGCGCTGCAGGCCGTCATCAATATGGGCGTGGCCCTTTCGCTGTTTCCCACCACGGGCATCGCGCTGCCGTTTTTCAGCTATGGCGGCACGACCCTGGTCACCACCATGATCGCCTCGGGCCTGATTCTCTCGGTCTCCAAGGGGGCGCGGCTATGAGGATCATCATCACGGCCGGAGGAACAGGCGGGCATATCATGCCGGCCATCGCCATCGCCGAAGCTATCCGCGAGCGAATGCGTGCGCGCATCCTCTTCATCGGCACCGATCGTGGCATGGAGGCGCGCCTAGCGCAGGCCTACGGTCTCGATTTTCTGGCCCTGAAGGCCATGGGCATCAAAGGCAAGCGGCCGAAGAACCTGCCGCGCGCTTTTATGACCAATTTGGCTGCCTTTGGCGCCGCACTGAAGGCCACGCGTTCTTTCCACCCCGACTGGGTGATCGGCACCGGCGGATATGTGACGGGCATGGTGGTCCTGGCCGGAAGGCTTTGCGGAGCCAAATGCGCCATCCAGGAACAGAACAGCATACCGGGACTGACCAACCGCATCCTCGGCAGAGTGTCGCAGCGCGTCTTCCTCGCCTTTCCCGACAGGGGGCATGCCTTCCCGGAAAGCAAAAGTATCCTGACCGGTAATCCCCTGCGCAAGGAACTCACCGAGCTTAAAAAAAATACCGGCTCCGCCCTGGTAATCATGGGCGGCAGCCTGGGCGCGCACAGCATCAACGTGGCGACGGTCGAGGCCCTGGGACTGAACCGTGATGCGCTGAAAGGCCTGGAAATCATCCACCAGACCGGAGCGGCTGACCTGGCCTGGGTGGAAAAGGCCTACCGTGAAAAGGCCATCAAGGTCCGCACCCAGGCCTTCTTCGACGATATGGCCGCGGTTTGGCGCAACGCCAAGCTCGTGGTCTGCCGGGCGGGCGGCATAACGCTCTCCGAGCTCTCACACCTCGGCATCCCGGCCATCATGATCCCCTTCCCCGGGGCCGCCGACAACCACCAGATGGAAAATGCCCGGCACGTAAGCGACGCGTCGGCGGGGTGGATCATCCCGGAAACGGACTTGAGCGCCACCCGGCTCGCATCCGAGATCATAACGCACCTTAAGGACAACGAAGGTCTTGCAAAGGCCGCCCTCGCCATGCAGGCCCTGGGACTCGGCAAAGGCGCCGAGCGCATCGCGCAGGAGATAGAATCATGTTCAGGGGTATAAGGAAGATCCATTTCGTGGGTATCGGCGGGATCGGCATGAGCGGGATCGCGGAGCTCCTCTTAAACCTGGGCTTCTCAATCTCGGGCTCGGATATCTCGGCCTCCGAAACCGTTGACCGCCTCAAGGACCTGGGGGCGCGGGTTGATATCGGACATGCGCCGGAAAACCTGGGCGACGCCGAGGTCGTGGTCTACTCCTCGGCCGTGGCCCTGACCAACCCGGAATGCCTGGCGGCCAAGGAAAAGGGCTTGCCCGTCATCCCGCGCGCCGAGATGCTCGCCGAATTGATGCGCATGAAATACTCTATCGCCATCGCCGGCACGCACGGCAAGACCACCACGACGTCCATGCTGGCCACCATCCTGGCCAAGGCCAAGCTCGATCCCACGGCCATCATCGGCGGCAAGCTCGACATCTTCAACTCCAACGCCAAGCTGGGCGACGGTGAACTCCTGGTAGCCGAGGCGGATGAGAGCGACCGCTCGTTCCTCAAGCTCCTGCCCATCATCGCGCTGGTGACCAATATCGAGGAAGAGCACATGGACTGCTACCGCGATATCGACGACATCCGCGACACCTTCGTGGAGTTTCTCAATAAGGTGCCGTTCTACGGGTTCAACGCCGTCTGTCTGGACGATAAGCACATCCAGCAGATCCTGCCGCTCCTGACGCGCAAGGTCATCACCTACGGCACAAGTTCGCAGGCCCGCTACCGCTTCATCGAACCGGTATTTAAAGGCTTCGGTTCAACATTTACGGCCTATCGCGGCGATGAGGCCTTAGGCGAGATCACCCTGAACGTGCCGGGTATGCATAACTGCCTGAACGCCTTGGGCGCGCTGGCCACGGCCATGGAGATCGGCGTCCAATTGCCGGTCATCCGGGAGGGACTGGCCTCTTTCACTGGGGTGCAGCGGCGCTGTCATGTGCGGGGTGAGGCGCAGGGCATCCTCATTATGGATGATTACGGGCATCATCCCACCGAGATCAAGATGACGCTGCGCGCGCTCAAGAACGGTTTTCCGGAGCGCCGCATCGTAGCGGTTTTTCAGCCGCACCGCTATACGCGCACGCGCGACCTTTTCTATGATTTCATCACCGCCTTCTATGACGCCGCCGTGCTCTATATCACCGGCATCTATGCCGCTTCGGAAACCCCCGTGCCCGGCGTGAGCGCCGCGCACCTGGCCGACGAGGTCAAGGGCCATGGCCACCGGCAGGTCATGTACGTTGAAGACAAAACCACCCTGCCCGCGGCCCTCAAACAGATGGTACAGCCCGGAGACATCGTCCTCTTCCTCGGCGCCGGAGACATCTGGCGCCAGGGGATCAAACTATTGGAGCTCATTAAGGCATGAAGATCACACGGGCCGATGCCAAAGATCTGACTTCCATGCGCTGTGGGGGAACGATCGACCACCTGATCGAGGTTCAGAGCCCGGAAGAACTCGCTGTTTTGACAGCCGGCCTTGAATCGTTCCTGGTCCTGGGTGGAGGCACAAATACCATTTTCAGCGACGAACCGACCATATTTCCGGTGCTGAAGCTCGGTCAGTCCTTCCATCGAATCAAACGTGAAGGCGAACAGATTTTTGCCGGCGCAGGCGCCTCGCTCGCCGCCGTACTGGCCTTCTCCCGCGAGCAGGGTTTATCCGGCATCGAGTTCCTGGCCGGGATACCCGGCACGCTGGGCGGGGCGCTGTGGATGAATGCCGGCACCGGCGGCCTCGGCATCATGGACGTCGTGAGCACGATCGAGGTCGTTGACGCCTCCGGCGTGCGCACGCTCGATCGCACCCATATCTCCTACACCTACCGGCACACGGATCTTCCGGCCGCGGCCGTCGTGACCGGCGTCTGGCTGAAGCTCACAGAAGAACCGGTTCAGGTTATCGCGCAGAGGATCGCCGCCAACCTTGAGCACCGTAAAAACCAGCCCAAGGGCGCTTCCAGCGGCTGCATCTTCAAAAATCCGTCCGGACAATCGGCCGGAAAACTCATCGACCAGACCGGTTTGAAAGGACATCGCATCGGCGGGGCCTGTATCTCCGAGCAGCACGCTAATTTCATCATCAATACCGGGGGGGCCGCGACCGCGGATATCAAAGGGCTGATGGCTCTGATCAGGCAGACCGTTCAGGCTCGGTACGGTATCATGCTCGAAGAGGAGGTACGGATCATTGGCTGAAGATTATAAAACCAAGCCGCGCATCAAATCCGTCAAAAAAAGGATCTCCAACATCAATAATGCGCTGCGGGTTTCCATCTGGTTAAGCCTCGTAATCTCAAGCGCTTTAGTCCTATTTTGCGCAGCAGCCTACATTTCCAGTTCCCAGCTCTTTCACGTAAAAAATATTGTAATTAAGGGTTGCTCACAGGTGCCCCTTGATGAGATACTAGCGCTATTGGATATTGAAAAAGGAGACAACATCCTCGCCTGCGACATCGATATGGCCAGGCAGCGGATACAGGAGTATCCATGGGTGCGTGACGTCGCCATTACGCGGCGGTTCATGCCGGCGACCATTGAGGTAAGCATCCGGGAGCAGGTCCCGGTAGCAGCGGTTTTCCTGGATAACAAGGGGTACGTGGTGAATAGTGAAGGCAGGATCTTTGCATCCATGCCAAGGAATTATAAGGGGAGGACCATGCGAGCGATTGGTTATGTCCCCAAGGACCGCGATCTGCAGACGTTCTTACGGTCGGGCATCGCAGCCATCAGTCTCCTGGAATCCAAGGGCATGCGGGTGACCGATCTTCAGATCGAAGCCGGCGGACGCATAATCCTCCGTCTCTCCAGCGGCATCAGTCTCGCTTCGCTCGGCCCCATCAGTCCAAGGCGGTTGGAAACGGCCCTGTTCGTGATGCGCGAACGCCGCCCCTTACCCGGCACGATCATGGACTTAAGCTGCGACGACAAGGTGGTGCTGTCCAATCCCATCCAAGGAGGCTCGCATGGGGGCTAGGGGCCGGATCATAGTCGGGCTCGATATCGGCACCACCAAGATCTGCTGCCTGATCACCGAACGCAAGGAGACCGGAGGGATCGAGGTCATCGGTTTCGGCCAGTCGGAATCCAGGGGTTTAAGGCGCGGGCTGGTGGTCAACATGGAGCAGACCGTCGAGGCGATTAAGCACGCCGTGGAAGACGCCGAACGCATGGCCGGGGTGCGCGTGGACGAAGTCTACACCGGCATCGCCGGCGGCCATATCCAGGGCATCAGCACCAACGGCGTGATCGCCATCAAGGGCGGCGAGGTCAGCCCGGCGGACAAGAAACGCGTGGTCGATCAGGCCAAGGATTTCGCCAAACCCGTGGGCGTGGAGATCATCCATGTGCTGCCGCAGGAGTTCGCCGTAGACGACATCACCGGCATCGTGGACCCCGTAGGCATGGCAGGCAGCCGCCTGGAGGCCAAGGTGCACATCGTGACCGGAAGCGTGGCGGCGGTCAGCAATATTACCAAATGCGCCCAGAAGGCTGGCCTGGGTCTGCACGACATCGTGCTGCAGCAGATCGCCTCGGCCGTGGCCATTCTGACCCCGGACGAACGCCAGCTGGGGGTCATCCTCATGGACATCGGCGGCGGCACCACGGACATCGCCGTGTACAACGAAGGTTCCATACGCCACACCTCGGTCCTGCCCTTGGGCGGCGATCATGTCACCAACGATATCGCCGTGGGCCTGCGTACGCCTATCGCCGAGGCCGAACGCCTCAAGATCAAGTACGGTTATGCCCTGTCTTCCAAGGTTTCGCCGGACGAACAGATCGAGGTGCCCTCCATCGGCGGCGACAATGCCAGCACGGTCCCGCGCCGGATCCTGTCCGAGATCATCGAATCACGCATGGAGGAGCTTTTCAAGCTGGCCTACAGCGAAGTCCGCAACTCGGGACTCTCCGAAAAGATGGCCGGAGGCCTTGTCCTTACCGGCGGCGCCAGCTGCTTAGACGGCGTGGCCCTCTTGGCCGAGGGCATCATGCACCTGCCGGTGCGCATCGGCGTGCCGCGCGGGGTTAAGGGTCTCATGGAACTCGTGAATAACCCGGCCTATGCCACGGCCGTGGGCCTGTGTCTGTACGACGCGGACAAGCCAGGATTGTCATACCGTTCTCCGGGGATGACTACCTTCGAAAAACTGTTGGAACGCATGCTGCGCTGGTTCAAAGAGGTGTTTTAAAGGAAAAGGAGGGAACTATGTACGTACTGGAGGAGCAGGAGCAACTGGGGGCACGGATCAAGGTCATCGGCGTGGGTGGTTGCGGATGCAATGCCGTGAACAACATGATCAACGTGGGACTTCGCGGGGTTGATTTCCTGTCGTGCAATACCGACATCCAGACCCTCAAGTCGTCCATGTCCCTTGAGCGTGTGCAGTTGGGCGTCAAATTGACCCGCGGCCTGGGCGCCGGCGGCAATCCCGAGGTGGGTCGTCAGGCGGCCCAGGAGAGCGAGGATGATATCCGTGAAGCCCTCAAGGGCGCCGATATGGTCTTCATCGCCACGGGCTTGGGCGGCGGCACCGGCACCGGGGCCTCACCCATCGTGGCGAGAATCGCGCGCGAAATGGGGGCCTTGACCGTGGCCGTGGCCACCAAGCCCTTCCCCTTCGAAGGCAAGCGCAAGATGACCCAGGCCCAGGACGGCGAGATGGAGCTGACCGAGAACGTGGACGCCCTGATCATCATCCCCAACCACCGTCTGTTGAGCTTAGGCGGCAAGAACATCCCCATGCTGGAGGCCTTCCGCAAGGCCGACGATATCCTGACCAACGCCGTGCGCGGCATCTCCGACCTGATCAACAACACCGGTCTGGTCAACGTGGACTTCAATGACGTACGCGCCGTTATGACCGAGAAAGGCAAGGCCCTGATGGGTATCGGCATGGCCTCGGGCGAGAACCGGGCCCTGGAGGCCGCCCAGGCCGCCATCTCGAGCCCGCTCTTGGAAGACATGGACATCAGCGGAGCCAAGGGTTTGCTCATCAATATCTCCGGCGATCCCGACATCACCATGGACGAGATCCACGCCGCTTCCACCTTGATCCAATCCTCGTCGCACGAAGACGCCAATATCATCTGGGGCTTCGTGGTCGATGATGCCCTCAAGGGCGACATGCTCATCACGGTCATCGCCACCGGTTTTTCCACCCGTCCCATCGTGCTGGCCAGGACCGATAAGGAAAACGAAGTCATCCGCGAGCTGAAAACCACTGGAGAGCGTCTGATCGACTACGACCGGCCGGCCTACCTGCGCAAACAGGAGCAGCACAAGGAGAAGGAACACGTCAAGCTCGGCATGGTGGTGGACGACAGCGTGCTGGACATGGAGGCCTACAACATTCCCACCTTCCTGCGTAAAAAGGCCGATTAAGGAGACGCAATGAGACCGACGCGGGTGGAGATCGATCTCGCCGCCATCCGGCACAACATGGCCGCCATACGCAAGCTCACCGGCCGGCCGATCATCATGGCCATCAAGGCCGATGCCTACGGTCATGGCTCCCAGAAAGTGGGCCGTCTGGTCGAGGAGCACGCTCTGGCCGAGATGCTGGGCGTGACCTGCATCCAAGAGGCCCTGGACCTCAGGCAGGCAGGCATCACGCTCCCGATCCTGATCTTCACCTTGGTCGACAAGACCCGCGATGATATCGACGCGCTGTTTGAACACAACCTTACCCCCACGCTGGCCGACACCTACCTGGTGGACGCCCTGGTGGAAGGCGCCAAGCGCTGGGGACGCGCCATCGACGTACATTTCAAGACCGATACCGGCATGGGCCGCCTGGGTCTGCCTCCCGAAGAGGCCCTGGACAAGATCAATACGCTGTCCACCATCCGCGAGATCCGCATCACCGGCATCTATACGCATTTCCCGGTCTCCGACAGCAAAGACCACGGCTTCACCCGCGAGCAAATTTTCCAGTTTCAGCATATGCTCGACAAGGCCAAGTACCTGGGTCTGAACCTGGGCCTGCGCCACTGCGCCAATTCCGGCGCCGTCCTGGACCACCCCGAGAGCTACATGGACATCATCCGGCCGGGGCTCCTGTGCTACGGCCTCTACCCCTCCAAGGAATGCACCCGTGAGCTCGACATCATCCCCGCCATGACCATGAAATCCGCCATCATGTTCATCAAACGCGTCAAGAAGGGCACGGGCATCTCCTACGGACTGACCTACACCACGCCGCGTGACACCTATGTCGCCACCATCCCGGTCGGCTACGCCGACGGTTATCCCCGCAGCCTATCCAACAAGGCCCAGGTCATCATCAACGACAAGATATATCCCCTGGTCGGCCGCATCTGCATGGACCAGTGCGTGATCGAGCTGGGCGACGATATCTACCCCGTGGGCCAGGAAGTAACGTTGTTCGGCAAGAAGACCATCACGGCCGAGACCGTGGCCGACTGGTGCGATACCATCCCCTACGAGGTCACCTGCAACATGAGCCGGCGCGTGCCGCGCACCTACCTCTAGCTCCCGATGATTGAATTGACCAGCGCCACCAAGCACTACGACACCCTGGCCGCGGTCGAGGATGTCTCGTTTTCCGTCAAAACGGGCGAGTATTTTGCCCTCCTGGGACCCAACGGCGCGGGCAAGACCACCATCGTCAGGATGCTCTTAGACTTTACCCGGCCGACATCAGGGCGTTTATCGATCGGCGGCCTGCCTTCCACCCAAGCCGCCGCCCGTTTAGGCGTCGGATACCTGCCGGAAAACTTCCATATCCAGCCCTACCTCTCCGGCCGGCAATACCTTGAACGCTGCGCTGATCTCTTGGGAATGGGCAGGTCCGAAGCGACGGATGAATGCCGGCGCATGATCGAGCTCATCGGTATGCAAGGCCGGGAACACTCCTTGGCCGGCACCTATTCCAAGGGCATGCTGCAACGCTTCGGTCTGGGTGGAGCACTCTTGGGCCACCCAAAACTCTTGATCCTCGACGAGCCCACCTCCGGCCTGGATCCGATCGGGATACGGGAAATCCGTCTACTATTGGAAACGCTGAAAAAAGACGGCATGACCATCCTCCTGAATTCGCACCTGCTCTCCGAGGTTGAAAAGATATGCGACAGCGCCGCGATCATAAACCAGGGCAGGCTCCTGGTAAAAGACACCATATCCTCTATCGCCACTGACGGCGACACGCTGGAAGACGTGTTCATCAGACTCGTGAGGGGTTGAGATGTCAAGACCGCAGGCACTCCCACCCATTCTCAAGATCGGACGCTTTACGCTTAAGGATCATGTCAGGCAGAAGAGCTTCATCGTCATGTTCCTGATCGGGGCCGCGTTCGTGTTCTTCACGCGCAGCTGCTATCAAGGCGATTACCTGGTGAACGGGCAGATGCTGGGCGCCGGAAGCGTGGCCGGAGGCATCGCGAAGATGTCCTTCCATACCATTGCGATCGGCATGATGCTCCTGGCGGCGCTCCTGGCCATGCGGGCATTCAGCCACGACCGTGACCATGGCATGCAGGCCTGCATCCTGGCTAAACCGATCACCCGCACGCAGTATGTCATGGGCAAGGTCCTCGGGTTATGGATATTGGCACTAGCCTGCATGTTCATCCTGCACGTGATCGTGTTCTTCATCATGGCCCTGCGGGTCAAGGCATTCATGCCCGCCTTTCTCGCGGCTTCATTGCTGTGTTCCCTCAACCTGATGTTCGTGGTCATAAGTGTGCTCGTTTTATCGCTCTGCATGTCCGATTTCGTCGCCTTCATCGCCGTTATGGCCGTCACCGTGATCAGCTTTGTGTCCGAAGGGATCCACGCCCTCCATCAGAGCCAGATGCTTGATGCCATCGCACTGCCGCAAGGCGCGGTATCGCAGGCCGACGTGACATGGACCACGGTCATGTATTATCTCTGGCCGAAACTATCAGGTCTGCAGATCACGGCGGCTTCCCTGATCGACCACGGCTGGTCCGGCGGTTGGGCGGACCTCTACCCGCTCGTCAATATCTTCGCCTATTGCCTCATCCTTTTAGCCTTGCTGCTCTGGCGCTTCAGGGGGGAAGAGATCATCTAACCGGCCGCACACAAGGCGTCCATCCTTTTCTGAAAAGGAGTAAAGATCCATGAGACGTATGCAGTCTTTGGTTATCGCAGCCTTTTTCTTCAGCGCCATGCTGTGTGCCTGCGCGGCGCTGAAGGCCGGTCCCACAGACATCACGCCCAGCGCCTATCAGCCGTGCACGCGCGCCGCAACCTTCGAACAACCTACGGGGCGGCAGGCCAATGCGGTCAAGAACGTGATCCTGCTGATCGGCGACGGCATGGGTTTGAACCATATCTGGCTTTCCCGCGTCACCGCCGCCGGGGCGGACGGACGCCTGAACATGGAATGCATGCCGGTCAGCGGCCTGGTCACGACCTATAGCGCCTCGAACCTCAAGACCGATTCCGCGGCCGCGGCCACGGCCCTGGCCACCGGCCGCAAGACGGTCAACGGCATGATCTCGGTGCTTCCGGACGGCACCCGGCTCAAGACTCTCCTGGAGAAGGCCGAGCAGCGGCGGATGGCCACCGGTCTGGTGGTCACCAAGGCCGTCACCGACGCCACCCCGGCCGCATTCAGCGCGCACAACGCCACGCGCGACGATCAGAACGCCATCGCCGAGGATATCCTGGCCAACGGCATCGACATCATCATGGGCGGAGGACGGAAATACTGGCTGCCCAGCGTAAAGGGCGGCGGCCGCACGGACGGCCGCGACCTCACCCTGGAGGCTACGCGTCAGGGCTACCGCTACATCATCGGCCGGCAGGAACTGGAGGATCTGCAAACGCTGCCGGTCCTGGGTCTCTGGGCCGAAAACAGCCTGGATGAGGATGGCGACGGGCCGACCCTGGCCGCCATGACCGCCAAGGCCGTCCAACTGCTCGGCCGCGAGCCCGGCGGATTTTTCCTGCTGGTGGAGGGTTCTCAGATCGATACCCGCGCACACCGGCATGATGCCGCCGCGGTTATACGGCGCGTGCTCGGATTCGACGCCGCGGTGAAAGAGGCCCTTACCTTCGCGGCGAAAGACGGCCACACGTTGGTAATCGTGACGGCCGATCATGAGACCGGCGGCCTGGTTGTCCTGGACGGTCTTCAGCGGCCGGAGATCAGCTGGGCGACCTTCGATCATTCCTCCGCGCCGGTGGCCCTCTTTGCCTATGGACCAGGCGCCGGCGATTTTACCGGCATGTACGACAACACCGAGGTCGCGCTTCGCATTGCCCGGCTTTTAGGCTTCACGCCTTTTCCGGAGGATCTCCTCCCGTCCGCGCCCTGATCCGTGACGTCCACGAGCTCCTTGAACAGCGGTGTCAAACCATTTCGTCAATAGATGTGGAAGAGGTCGTTGTGCTCGATAAGGTCTTGTATTTCTGGATGATGGACAAGAGGTCGCTGGCGCTCATGGAGATCAGATCGATATCATCCGCCGAGGAGCTGGTCGATGAAGAATCGCTGTCCGATTCTTCGGCGTCTTGAACGGCAAGGACCATGTTCACCAGGGCGGGGCTGCTCTTGACGAGCTTGGTATTGGCGGCCGAGATCAGCAGATCATACATGGATGAGCTGCTGGAATCATCCGCGCTCGACGACGTGCCTCCCAGGGAGCTCAAAAGAGATGATAGGGCGCTCTGGGATGCATCCGACAGCGTGAGCGTATCCGTGAGGCTCGTATCCGAGGAGCCTGTCAGCGGATCCGTCAAGTCCGTAGTCGTTGACCCGTCAGTGCCAAGGAGATATTGGGAAACCAGGGAACTGATGCTGCTGATGCTCGACATGTTTTACCTCCCCCTCTCGTAGAGCGTATCGGCAATCGGCCCCGATACTTTACAAGTGTTTGATATTATTGGTTATACAAGTTACGCTATCGGGCCTCCATCCGGCGTGACCTACTCCGGATGAAGACGACGGGCATAGGTCCGAATACGCCTTCTTAGGTCGCGCGCTCTCGCCTTCCTTGACCACATGACCGATCCTCTTTTAGGGGTCCCGGTAACTTATAGCCCAATGCCCTGTTTTAAGGAACAGTTGTTTTTTATCATACGGCTTGCCCATTGTCACTATTTGAAGTACTGCTGCACGTAAAGGATAAAGGCATTGAGCAAAAGCCCGACCGCAGCCAAGGCCCTGTTTCTTGAGGGAAACCGGCATATGTCAGCCGGTGATACCCATGCGGCCGTCCGTTGTTTTCAAAAGGCCATAGAGCTGGCTCCGGACTTTGCCGAAGCCCATACCAATCTGGGAATGCTGCTCGATCAGGAGGGCATGCCAGCCGAAGCGGAGCGGCATTACCGGCAATCCATCAGCCTCAATTCCGGCTATGCTCAAACCTACATGAACCTGGGGGTGCTGCTGTTTGGCCAGAGACGTTTCCAAGAGGCTGAAGCCGCTTACCGGCGCGCGCTCGATCTGACCCCGGAGGCGGCCGCGGCCTGGTCCAATCTGGGGGCGCTCAAGGCTTACACGAAGCAGGAAAGAGAAGCGGAACAATGCTACCGCCGAGCCCTGGCCATCGATCCGGATGATCGCAAGGCCTCGTTCAATCTCGGCTGTCTGCTGCTCAGGCAGGGGCGCTTCGAGGAAGGTTGGCATTGTTTTGAGGCCCGCGACTGGTATGCAAGGCTGGAGAAGCTGATCCCCTGCCCCCGCTGGCGCGGGGAACCACTGAAAGGCAGGTCGCTGTTGATCGGCCTGGAGGCCGGGCACGGCGACATGATCCAGTTCTGCCGCTACGCCCCGCTCCTGAAAGCTAGCGGGGCTTCGCGGATCACGCTCATCTGCCATCCGGCCTTGAAAACCTTGTTCAAGACCTTGGACGGCGTGGACGACGTTTTCGCGGTTGACGAGGACATCCCGGCCTTGGATTTGGATTTCTGGACGCCGCCCTTGAGCATGCCCTACTATTGCCGGACCCGGCTTGATTCAATTCCCGCCGACCTGCCCTATCTGCGCCCCGATAAGGAGCTCCGTAGGCGATGGGAGGCGGTGCTTTCCAAGGAGTGCGCGCCAACCGACCTCCGTATCGGCCTGACGTGGAAAGGCAATCCCCGCTTCGAGAATGATGCCGAGCGCTCCCTTCCCCATCTGGAGATCCTCAAACCCTTGGGAGGGATCGCGGGCGTGCGCTTCTTCAGTTTGCAGAAAGGTCAGGGAGAAAAAGAAGCGGCATCTCCGCCGGCCGGTCTTGAGCTGGTCAATCTCGGACCGCGCATTGCGGACTTCGCCGATGCGGCGGCCATTGCGGCCAATCTTGACCTTCTCATCTGCGTGGATACCGCCATGGCGCACCTGGCAGGCGCCTTGGGCAAGCCGTGCTGGGTGCTGCTGCCCGACTACATGACCGATTGGCGCTGGCTTAAGGGACGCATAGATTCGCCCTGGTATCCACGCGTGATGCGCCTCTTCCGCCAGAACAGCATGGGCGATTGGTCGGCGGTTATCCGCGAGGTGAACAGAGCGCTTCAAAATTTCATCAGGCCATCCACCACGACGAATCGTCATCATTGACGGCGTCATTGATTCGCGGTAATAGAGAATGAACATTCGCTCTCCATACGTCGACCCTGCATTCCGGCCTATGGAGGGACTTTCATGCCACAGGGAGCGCATATGGCCAGACCGAGTAAAAAAGCTGCACAGGTAAGTGGCACGATGAAAATTCTGGTGCTGGGCGGAGCGGGCGACATGGCCCGGGATGCCTTGGACGAGCTTGCCAAGGAAAGCGTGGTGCAGGGGGTCACCATCGCCGACCTCAACCTGGACAAGGCCAAGCAGGAGGCTCTCAAGCGTGATAGCCGTTTTTCCGCCTGCCGTCTGGACGCGGGCGAGCATTCCCAGGTGGTGGAGCTCATGCGGCGGCACGACATCGCGCTGGGTTTCGCCGGTCCCTTCTACTATTTCGAGCGGCGTCTGGCCGAGGCCGCATTGGAAGCAGGCATTCCCTATATCTCGATCGCGGACGACTATGAGGCCTACCTGGATGTCCTGAACCTGGATGAAAAGGCACGCGCAAAAGGCGTGCACATCCTGACCGGCTGGGGCAACTCGCCGGGCATCACCCAGGCCCTGGCGCGCAAGGGCTACAACTCCATGGACGATCCCAAGCGCATCAACGTGCACTGGGCCGCGGGCTCGAACGAGGCCGCCGGACCCGCCAACCTGACCCACCTCTTCAACATCTTTCACGGCACGACCCTCCAGACCATCCGCGGCCAAGAGGTGCAGGTGCCGACCGGCGGCGGACGCAAGCTGGTACGCTTCCCCTTCCCCATGGGCGATCTGCCGGTCTACTATACCGGGCACGCCGAAAGCGTTTCCATCCCGCGCAACCTGAAGGGCTTGAGCGAGGTGACCCTGCACGGCGGCGTGCAGCCTTCCTATATCCCGCTCTTAATCATGGCCCTGGAGAAAACCGGGCTCTTCAACACGCATGCGCGCCGCAAGAAGGCCGCGGAGTTCTTCTATAGGATCGAGAGTCTCTTCGGCGCGGGCGGCCTGGACAAATCCGTGGGGCGGGTGGATATCTACGGCCTCAATAAAGGCACAACCGCCCACCGCACCTATACCTACCTCGGCCACATCGGGCAGATCACCTCGATCCCCTGCACCGTGGCGGCCCTGTGGGAGCTCTCCGGCAAGTTTAAGAAGGCCTCGGGCGGGGTCTATTCCCCGGAGCGGCTGCTGGAAGACCCTGATCCGTTCCTGGCCGAGATCATGCGGCGCGGCGTGGAGATCTTCTTCCACGAGGATGGGCTGGACTGAGAAATCCGCCCCTCATACCGTGCGGCACATGATCTTGACGGCGATATATTACAACCTCCAGGAGGAACGACCATGCGGAATCCGACAGGCAAGACGGCCATTGTCACGGGGGCCGCGGGCGGCATCGGCGGCGAGGTCGCCAAGCTTTTCGATCGCCAGGGCATCAAGCTCGTCCTGACGGACATCAATGCCGCGGGCCTGACCCAAACCGCCCGGGGGCTCACCCGTGAGCCGCTGTGCGTCCCGTGCGACATCAGCAAGCCCGAGGATGTGCGTGCGCTTGTGGCCGCGGCCCTCAAACACTACGGGGGCGTGGATATCCTGGTGAACAACGCCGGCATCATCATGCCTGCCCTGTTCGAGCACTGCACCTATGAAGACATCGAGCGCCAGGTGGCTATCAATTTTCTGGGCGCCGTCACCTGCACGCGTGAGGTAATCCCTGCCATGCGAAAAAGCGGCGCCGGACATATCGTCACGGTCTCGTCCATGGCCGGCCTGGTGCCCGAAACCTACAGCGCGATCTATACGGCCACCAAGTTCGCGCTCAGGGGTTTCAACCTGACCTTGGCCATCGAGCTAAAAAAGCACCGCATCGGGGTCTCCACCATTTTTCCGGACTCGGTGGCCACGCCGATGCTGCGCTATGAGGCCCTTCACGGCGGATCGCCGCTGACCTTCCTGAGTCCGCCGCAGTCCCCGGCCCTGGTGGCCGAGGCCATCTACAAAGCCATCCTTAAAGATAAAGTCGAGGTCTCTATCCCGGCTTCCACGGGCATGGTTTCGAAGGCCATCATGTGCTGGCCCTGGGCCGTGACCAAGATCTGGCCGCTGCTCGAATACCTCGGCAACCGCAAGAAGCCCGCACTGGCGGAGCAGTTACGCCAAAGCCTGCCGGAATAAGGAGGCAAAAAATGCCAAACGGCATAAAGGCCATTGTGGTCCTGGAAACGATCACCGCCCTGGGTCTGATTCTCTTCTGGGTCGGGTTCTTCACCATCGGCCTGGCCCCTGAAACTCCCCCAACGGGCTATTTCGTATACGAGCATTCCTTCCCGCTGCCTGACCTGATCCTGGCCTTGGGCCTCCTGGTCGCGGCCCGGTTGCTCTATCAGGGAAGATCCGCCGGAAGGACCATCTCGATCGCCTGCGCCGGGGCGCTGATGTTCCTGGGGATGCTGGACTTCAGCTTCAACCTCTTAAACGGCATGTATGTCATCTCGCCCATGGACCTGGCCTTAAACGCCTTCATCAACCTCTGGTGCGTGGTCTTCGGTTTCTGGACGGCCGTAGAGCTGCGGCATCAAGACAATCAATGATTGGCCTAAAAGCATCTGAGCTGGTCGAGATGGAATTTTTATGATAGTCAGACGCCGCCATGCAGCCGACGTTTCGCAAACTTGAGCTCTCGCGCCAGGAGGCCATCCTGGACGCCGCCGCATCCGTATTCGCCGAACGCGGCTACCGCGGCGCGAACATCCCCGTCATCTGCGAGCGCGCCCGCGTATCGACCGGCGCCTTATATAAATATTTCCGCAACAAGGAGGCGCTCTTCCGCGCCGTGCTGGACCGCGGGGTGGACATCATCCAGGTCTTCTATGGCGACATTACGCCCGGCGAGATCTTCGGCACCATCGCCGCGGTGCTCGAAGAAATCGTGCCCCTGGCCAAAGCCTTCCGGCCCTACCTGATCCTGTACATCGATATCGGCTGCTATTCGCTCAACACCTATGCCGACTACATATCCGAACGCTTCGAGGGCGTGGGCCAGGACTTCTTCTACCGCCTCGTGGAGGCGGCCAAAACGCGCGGCGAGGTGGGGGCGCATATCAAGAGCGACCATGCCGCCTACCTGATCGACAGCTATGTGATCCTCTACGCCTACGCGCTGGTCTCCGAGCACTACCGCCGGCGCTTCGACCGCTTCTTTCAATATGAGCACACGCGCATCACCGATCAGCAGCGCATCGCCCTGATCATGCAGTCGCTGCGCATGTTCCTGGCTTGATACGGGAAGGGATAACCTCCGCCGTCTAAATCGCAGAGGTTATCCTTAAAGGCTTATCTAAAAGTCGAGGTTTATGGTCCCCTCAAGACCGTCGATACCGATATTCAATTGTTCGGTGCTGGTCAGGAGATCGGCCTCTACCATGAACGCTTCGCCTTCAATCCATTCCAGATAGTTCTCATCATCCTCCAGCCCGGCCGGATCGGTGAGAATCTCTTCCGGATGATTCTCGCAGATATCTTTGAAGTAGGCCTCGCCCTCCTCGGCCGGGACCCGCAAATAGTAGGTGTGTACTCCGCCGTCACTGCTGTACTTGAAGATCACGTAGTTGTCCTGACCTTGCGATACACCCTTGGCGATGATGGCGGTCGAGTTGATAAGGTAATTGAACTGAAAGGAGTGGTCTACCGAGTTTCCGGTGGCCTTGCAGCGCAGGTTATATTCGGTTGCCGGCGTACTGATGTCATAATCGACCGAGAAAACCATGTCGATGGATATGTCATGGGTTGCTCTATTATAGACATAGTAGGCAATACCTCGCTCGGCCTTGTCGGGATTATCTTGTTCCAACCATTTCCAGGTCATCAGGGCTTCCAGGGTATCATCCGTATTATTGTACGCGACGGAGAGACTGTCATTCTCGACATTGGCGGCATTGGCAAAAAGGGTGGCACTCGTATCGATACCGGCAAAGGGTGAAGCAATAGCCTGGGTGGCTGATAGTTGGTCGGCATAGTTGTAGGCCCCGCTGAGCACGGTTTCGGCATCGTAAAGAAGCTTGTAGAAATTGGACCGGTCCACCACGCCTTCATCCCTGGGGCTCTGGAAATCCCTCAGGGTAAAATAAACTGAGTACAGCAGTTCTGCGCTGGACCATTCCTCGGTCTGTATCAAGGGCTCCACCGGGACGACAAAGCCCGCGAGCCGTAAGGCCTCTTCTTCCACGGAAATCGGTTCATATACCGGCGTGGTATCCCGCATGGCCTCATAGAACAGATCTCCAGAGCCGCCTGTGTCCGAAAAATCCATCGTGGTTCTCTCGCTGCCGTCATCGCCGCAGCCCGGCACAAGGAAGAGGCACAAAAAAGGAAGTATCAGCAACGATGTCTTGAATTCTGTTCTCATCATATCCTCCCTGGATGTTCTTTCGGCTATGCTGTAATCAATCGGAAGGCAGGCAACGAGTCTTTAGTTTACTTCATGCCTAACCGGGAATATCGATCAGACGCTTACAGGCGCGCCAGACCGTCTGCCACGGCCAGCCCGGCGCGGGTGGGCCGGATGCAACCGGATTCGATGATGATGAGCCCGCTGCGGCGGTACCCTTCCAGGATCTGAGCCTTCTCCTGCAGGAGGTCGCGGCCGAAGCGGCTTTTGATCTCTTCCAGATCGATCCCCGCGCTGGTCCGCAAGCCCAGCATCAAGGCCTCTGAAAAAAGTTCCGCCTCGCTGAGCGATTCCTGGCCAGCCATGGGCCTATGCCCAGCGCTGATATCACGCAGGTAATCCGGCAGCGAGCTATGGTTCCACCAGCGCCTGTTTTCCATGAAGGAATGGGCGCTCGGCCCCAGACCGAGATAGGGCGTATGGTCCCAGTATTTCCGGTTGTGGCGCGAGGCCATATCAGGCCCAAGCGCGAAGTTGGAGACCTCATAGTGGATAAATCCGGCCGCCTCCAGGATTTCGGACGTGCGCAGGAAAAACTCCCGCTGCGTATCTTCGCCGGGTTGGGCGATTTCACCCCGCGCCAGACGCTGCCCCAAAGGCGTGTGCGTTTTAAGCTCCAGCTCGTAACAGGAGAGGTGTGCAGGCCTTAGGTCTATAGCCTGCCTCAGGTTTTCCTCCCACATTGACAGGCTCTGTCCCGGCAGACAGTAGATCAGGTCCAGGCCGATGTTCTCGAAGCCTGCCGAGCACGCGTCTTCGAAGGCTGCTACGGCCTGCATGCGGTTATGGCGCCGACCCAGCATGACCAGCTCTTCATCGTCGAATGACTGCACCCCGATGTTAAGGCGGTTCACGCCCAGATCGTGCAGGCGCTTGAGGCCTTCCCGGTTCAAGTCGGCCGGGTTGACCTCGCAGGTGACCTCGACGCCGGGTAGGATGGCGAATGTCCTCCCGATGGCATCCAAGAGGTCCGCGATCTGCTCCGGCCTTAAGAGCGAGGGCGTGCCGCCGCCGAAATAGACCGTATCGAAGGCCTGAAATTCATCCCGGTACAGACCCATTTCCCTTTTCACGGCCTCCACATAGTCCGGGACCAAGCTAGTCTGGGTGATCGAATAAAAATCACAATAGCCGCATTTCTTAAGGCAGAAGGGAATATGCACGTACAAACCAGGTTTTTCCATAATTCATATCTCTATATTACTTTAAGCCTATGGGTAGATTGATCAGCCCGGAAGTAACGATGGAGCGATTCCATTTCTAAATCGAGATGAGACCGAGGAGGCCAGGAGGGGGCGACGCAGGTATACAAATAGTATTCCGAGGAGCACCCCGACGCAGCCGACAAACGTATCGCTCGATTTAGGAATGGAATCTTCAATCCGTGTCGGATTTCAACACCGCCAGGAAAGCACTCTGGGGTATAGAAACCGACCCCACCATCTTCATGCGCTTCTTGCCCTCTTTCTGCTTCTCCAAAAGTTTGCGCTTGCGGGTGATGTCCCCGCCGTAGCACTTGGCCGTGACATCCTTGCGGAAGGCCGAGACGGTCGAGCGCGAGATGATCTCGCCGCCGATGGCGCCCTGGATGGCGATCTTGAACATCTGCCGGGGGATTTCATCCTTGAGCCGGTCGCAGGCCTGGACCCCGCGGGCTCTGGCATGGTCGCGGTGCACGATCTGCGAGAGCGCGTCCACCTTTTCGCCGTTGACCAGGATGTCCAGAAGCACCAGGTTGCTCTCACGGTAGTCGATCAAGTCGTAATCAAACGAGCCGTAGCCCTGGGTCACGGATTTGAAGCGGTCGTAGAAGTCGAAGATGACCTCGGCCAGGGGCATCTCGAAGGACAGCTCGGCCCGGCCAGGGCTGGAGTAGTGCAGGTTGGAGTTCACCCCGCGCTTCTCGATGCACAGCGTCATGACCACGCCCAGGTAGCGGTCCGGCAGCATCATGGCCGCACGGATGTACGGCTCCTCCCCCTTCTCGATCTTCATCACCCCCGGGTAATGCGCGGGGTTGTCCACATACACCACGCTGCCGTCCTTGAGCGTGAAGCGGTAGCGCACGCTGGGCACGGACAGGATAATGGACAGGTCATACTCGCGCTCCAGGCGCTCCTGCACGATATCCAGGTGCAAAAGCCCCAGGAAGCCGCAGCGGAAGCCCTGCCCTAAGGCCACCGAGGAATCCTTCTCATAGATGAAGGCCGCGTCGTTGAGCTTGTACTTTTCCATGGCCACGGCCAGGTCCTCGTAATCGTCCGAGGCAATGGGGTAGATCGAGGCGAACACCACGGGCTTGACCTCTTTGAAACCCGGCAAAGGCTTGTCGCAGGGCCGGTCGTGGTTGGTGATGGTATCGCCGATGGCCACGCTGGAGACCGTCTTGACCCCGGCAATGATATAGCCCACCTCGCCGGCGTTCAAAGATTCGCGCTTCTCGCGGTTGAGCTTGAAGTGACCCACCTCTTCCACGCGGTAGACCGTGTCGTTGGACATGAAGCGAATCGTGTCCCCGGCCTTGATCTGGCCGTCAAAAATCCGACAATTAATGATGGTGCCGCGGAAGGCGTCGTAGTGGGCATCGAAGATCAGGGCCGCCAGCGGCGCTGCTGGGTCGCCCTGTGGCGGCGGTATGCGCTCAACCACGGCCGCCAGGATCTCGTCGATGCCGATGCCTTCCTTGGCCGAGCATTGTAAGGCTTTATCCGAATCGAGCCCCAGCTCGATCTCGATCTCCTCCAGGCAGCGCTGGATATCGGCCGAAGGCAGGTCGATCTTGTTGATGACCGGGATGATCTCCAGGTTGTGCTCCAGGGCCAGGTACAGGTTGGCCAGGGTCTGGGCCTGCACGCCCTGGGCCGCGTCGACTAAGAGCAGCACGCCTTCGCAAGAGGCCAGCGAGCGCGAGACCTCGTAGGAGAAATCCACGTGCCCGGGGGTGTCGATCAGGTTGAGGCGATACGTCCTGCCGTCCTTGGCCGTGTACGGCAACGTGATGGCCTGGCTCTTGATGGTGATGCCGCGCTCGCGCTCGATGTCCATGTTGTCGAGCATCTGGTCCTTGAAGGTGCGCGCGTCGCAGACCCCGGTGCTCATGATCAAGCGGTCGGCCAGGGTCGATTTGCCGTGGTCGATATGGGCGATGATGCTGAAGTTGCGGATCTCATCCATAGGTTTTTCTTCTCATCGCTGTCGTAGATGAAGGCGCGGGTTTTGTCAATCTGATACAGTGAAGTACAGCGCGCCAGAACTGTGACTCAGAGCATTCATGATCCACGCCCTGCGGGTGTTTCTTGGAAACGTCCGATTCGTCGATCATGACGAATTGTTCTTGTTCCACGACATCGTCGCTTCGCGGTCAGTTTTGTTCTTACGTGTTGTATGGTTACATAATGGCGAGGAGGAGCATTTAAGGCCAATATTTACGAGATGGTACGACAAAATGATTCGGATTTTACATTACATTTATTTCAGTAATTTTGCTTTCTTCCTGACCATTGTCATAACTTCATTCGTTTCCTTGGCAGAAGAGTGGAATTCCTAAATTACATGGACAGTCCGTAGCAACTGTGAAGCTCAGCGAGACCCCTCATCATTCATACATCTCATTTGCCTTTAATCGATGGGTTGCGCAAGCTCCATCCATCCTCTCTCATTCGGGGTATGCATTCTGAATGCGGTGATCCATGGGCGAGCCGGAGAGTAAGCGTGATCCAAACCTAATGAATCACCGGTACTCGTTATACATTCTTCTTTCGCTCTTCCGCCATGAGCAGCATCTGTTCGAGGGCGTTTTTCGGGAGCACTCTTCTTTCAGGCGCGGGCTTTTCACGCAAGGCTATGGCGCCCACCGGGCACCGGGGCACGCACACGCCGCAGCCGATGCAGCGCTCACGCGCGATTAAAGCCTTGCCGTCCGGACTTATGGCGATGGCGGCCATGGGGCACCACGCCAGGCACTCCTCGCAACCGATACAATCATCGGCGAGAACCTCGGAGTAATGGTTCGAGTAGACCATCTCGGCGGGCTTTGGGGTATTTCTCATGGCGGTCAGCACACCGCAGCAGTCCGCGCAGCAGTTGCACATCCCGTTGGGGTTCTGGGAGGTGGACGGCTGCGTAACCAGGCCCGCTGCCTGGGCCTTGCGTGTCAGCTCAAGGGCCTCGGCCGCGGTTACCCGCCGGCCCATGGAGTTGTCGAGGTAGTAACGCGCCATGGACCCGAACATGAAGCAGGCCTCGCGCGGGGCCGCGCATGCGTGGCCGACCATGGCCTTGCCCTTGCGGCAGATGCACTCGGTGACCACGATCGTATCGATGCCTTGAAGGATCTTCTCCACGTCGTCCAGCGCCGCCACGTGGTGCTCGGGCATTATGGCCTGCGCAATCGGGATGGTGCGCAGGAAGGTGCCGTTTACCTGTGCAAAACACTTACCGAAGCCCTCGTCGTAGTATTTCTGGAACAGGTCTGCAAGTTCAGGGTCCATATGCTTGACCTTGAACTCTATCAAGCCGTGCACGAACGGGATGGCCCCATAGCGCACGCTGTCCCCTTTCTTCAGCCGGAAGAGCAGACCTCTGGCGGCCATGTCTTCAAGACGCACGGCGGCCACCTCGCCCGGCATCCCGGTCCGGACGGCCACGGATTCGGGCGTCTCGACCATGGGGCTCATGGCGAGGAAAAGCTTGGCCTCTTCCGGTGAAAATAGTTTTTGGAGGATCTTGATCTCGATCCCCGAAGCGGTGGCCGGAAACCCGATGGAATAGGTATCCAGCCTTTGCTGCAGTTCCCGGTAGATCTCAGGCATGGTGTGCTCCTTTTCTGTTGGGGGTAGTGCGTCCTCATGGTTGTCTTGATTCAACCCCGGTCATGCTTATTATAGTACAGGACAAACAACATGTACAATTCTTCATCGCCAACATAGTGATGCAATTTGTCGAGGAATATTACTATTCCATTCCGCATTCAAGATGATACCGAGGAAGTTAGGAGGGTTGCCCGCAGGTGTACAGATTCGTACTCCGAGAAGCAACCCGACGTAGCCGACGACGGTAGCGCTTGAATGCGGAATGGCATCAGTCGAGGCGCTTATGGAAGCGCAGCGTCGCGGCCGTGAAAAGCACGCTGCCCAAAATGGTCAACGCCAGGAACTGCGGCCAGAGCACGCCCATGCCCACGCCTTTGAGGAAGATGCCGCGGATGATGACCAGGAAGTAGCGCAAGGGGTTCAGGTAGGTGAGCCACTGGATGACCTCGGGCATGTTGGCGATGGGGAAGACGAAGCCCGAGAGCATGAAGATGGGCATAATGAAGAAGAAGGTCGTCATCATGGCCTGCTGCTGGGTGGATGATACGGTCGAGATATACAACCCGATGGCCAGCGTGCTCAAGAGGAACACACAGGCCCCGAAAAAGAGGAGCCCCATGCTGCCGGCAAAGGGGATGCCGAACCACAGTTTGCCGATGATAATGACAACGACCATCTGGGCCAGGGAGATGATAATATAGGGGATGGTCTTGCCCAGGATGAGTTCGAAGGGCTTCAAGGGCGTGACGATGAGCTGTTCCATGGTGCCGGCCTCGCGCTCGCGGATGATGGCGATCGAGGTCAGCAGCAAAGACATGAGCATGACCACGAAGGCCACGATGCCGGGCACGAAGAAATACTGGCTGTAGGAGTTGGGGTTGTACCAGGTGCGGATGCGCGCGTCGATCCGGCCGTAATCCAGCGACTGCGGGTGCAGTTCCTTGATCATGGCGCGGTTATAGGTATCCAGGATCGTAACCAGGTAGGAGATGCGCACGGCGGCCATGTTGCTCATGCTGCCGTCGGCCAAAATCTGGACCTCGGCGCTCCTCCCCTGCCGGATGCGCCTGCTCATATCCGGGCCGATCTTGAGACCTAAGTCCACCCTGCCTTTCAAAAGCATGGTCTCGAGCTCCTGTTGGTCTTCAGGGTAGCGCGTGATGCTGAAGGTCGGGTTGGCCTCGATGGTCCGGATCAGGCCGCGACTCTCGGGCGTATGGGCCTGGTCGATCACGGCCACGCGCACGAGCTTTATGTCGTAGTTGACCACATAGCCGAAGATGAAGAGCTGGATCAGGGGGAAAAACAGCACCACCGGCCGGTTGAGCTTGTCCCGAAAGAGGATGATGAACTCCTTGCGAACCAGTTCACGGATTCTTAAGCCGTTCATAGGCCCTCCTTTTTCAGGAGCTTGAGGTTCAAGAAGGCCAGCAGGACGCACATGATGAACAGAACCAGGAAATCCTGCCAGAGCTGGATAAAGGTAAGGTTCTTCAGATAGATACCGGAGAGGATCTCGATATAGTAGCGCGCCGGCACCACATAGCTCAGGGCCTGGAGCACCTTGGGCATGTTGGATACCGGAAAGACAAAGTTCGAGAGCAGCATGGAGGGCAGGAAGGTGATCATGATGGCGCCCTGATTAGCCAGGAGCTGGGATTTGGTGGCCGTGGAGATGAACAGCCCCAAGACCAGCGCCACCAGGATATAGATGCTCGACGCCAGGATCATGAGCCAGAAGCCGGCCTTCATGACGATGCCGAAGAGCAGCTGGCCCATGAGTACGGCGATGAGCACGTCGGTCAAGGCGATGAAGAAGTAGGGGATGGCCTTGCCCAAAAGCAGCTCCGCGGCCGTCAGCGGCAGGGACTTGATGGTCTCCATGGTGCCGTTTTCATACTCGCGCGCGATGACCAGAGAGGTCAGCATGGCCGCGGCAATCATGATGATCACGGCAATGATGCCCGGGATGATGAAGTTGCGACTTTCCAGGTCCTCGTTGAACCACACGCGGATCCGCCCTTCGACCGGCGGCTCTATGGTTGAGGCGCCGCTGCGGTTCAGAAACTCCAGCAGCAGCTTCTGGTTATAGTCTTCGGTGAAGGCCGTGATGTAGCCGCGCGTGATGTTGGAGAAGTTCGGGTCGCTGCCGTCCAAGAGGATCTGCAGGGGAGCCGCGCGGTTGGCGCGTATGTCGGAGGCCCAGTCGGGCGGGATGATCACGGCCAGCATGGCCCGGCCGTGATCAAGCTCTTCAGCCACGCCGCGGGGATCTTCCAGCCGGGCGCCGACATGGAAATAGGCGCTGGCATCCAGCGCGCGCACAAAATCGCGGCTGGCATCGGTATGGTCCTGATCCACGACCACGGTCTCGACATTGTCCACATCCAGGCTCAGGGCGTAGCCGAAGAGCAGGATCAGGATGAGCGGCATGACAAAGGCCAGGTACAGGCTGCGGAAGTCGCGGATGAGGTGGTAGAACTCCTTGCGGACCACGGCCTTGACCCTGCGGGGGCTCATACGGCCCTCCCGGCCATGAGGCGGATGAAGGCCATGTTCAGATCCGCCTGGGGCATATCCGGACAGGCTTGGCTGATGATCTCGGTCGGGGTGCCCTGGGCCACGATCGTACCCAGATTGATCATGACGATGCGCTCGCAGTGCGTGGCCTCGTCCATGTAATGCGTGGTGACGAAGATGGTCATGCCTTCATCGGCCAGGCCACGGATGAAGGTCCAGAAATGCCGGCGCGTGATGGGGTCAACACCCGAGGTGGGCTCGTCCAGGAAGAGGATCTCGGGTTTATGGAGCATGGCGCAGCCTAAAGCCAGACGCTGACGCCACCCCTGGGGCAGCTCCCTGGTGACGCGGTGGCTGACCTCCTTAAGCTGGGTCATGCTCAAGACCCAGTCGGTGCGCTCGCGCCACTGCGCCTGGGGTACGCTGTAGATCCCCAGATAGAAGCGGATGTTCTCCAAGGGCGTAAGGTCTTCGTAGAGCGAGAACTTTTGGGACATGTAACCGATTGAGTGCTTGATCTCCTCGGCCTGGCCTACGATATCGTAGCCGGCCACAAAGCCCTGGCCGGAAGTGGGCGTCAGGATACCGCACAGCATGCGGATGGTGGTGGACTTGCCGCTGCCGTTGGAACCCAGGAAGCCGAAGATCTCGCCCTTGGCCACGCTGAACGAGACCTTGTTCACGGCCACGAACTGGCCGAAGCGCTTTTCCAGGTCTTTGACGACAATGGCGTCAGCGCTGGAAGGTGTCATGCTCAAGTTCTCCGTCCACGGCCCGGATGGCCGCGATCATGGCCTCCTCCAGGTTAAGAAAACCGGCCCTGATTTCATCCGGCGTGGCAATCTTAATGATCCTCCCTTTATGCATGAGGGCCAGAAGGTCGCAGCGTTCGCCCTCGTCCAGATAGGCGGTGGAGACCAGGATGGTCATGCCGTCCTTACGCATCTCGGTCAGAATCTCCCAGAATTCCTGGCGCGAGACCGGATCGACGCCGTTGGTGGGCTCATCCAGAATCAACAGGCGCGGTTCATGCACCAGCACGCAGGCCAGACCCAGCTTCTGCTTCATGCCGCCCGAGAGGTTGCCGGCCTGGCGTGAGAGGAACGGCAGCAGGTTCGAGAAGCCGAGGTAGCGTTGTTTACGCGCCCGGCGCTCACTTCCCTTGATGCCGAAGATGTCCATGAAGAAATCGATGTTCTCTTCCACGCTCAAGTCCTGGTACAGGCCGAAGCGCTGCGGCATGTAGCCGATCAGTGGCTTGACCATTGCCTTCTGTACTGCCACGTCGATGCCGTCCACCATGATCCGGCCCTCATCCGGTTTGAGCATGGTGGCGATCATGCGCAGCAGGGTGGATTTGCCGGCCCCGTCCGAGCCTACCAGCCCACAGATGGAGCCCCGGCGGGCGCTCAAGGACACCTCCCGCACGGCCACGGTGGGGCCGAAGGCCAGAGACACGGCCTCCACGCTTACGAACGGGTCAGCGGAGATAGGCATCGGCCGGCAGACCCGCCTTAAGCTCCAGCTTGGGGTTGGGGATGGACACCTTGACCAGGTAGACCAGCTTGACGCGTTCTTTCTTGGTCTGGATGATCTTGGGCGTAAATTCGGCCTCGGGCGAGATATAGGCCACGGTACCCGCATAGATCTTGTCCGGGAAGGTGTCTACCTTGACGTCCACGTCCTGTCCCGGTTTGACCTTGGCGATCTCGGTCTCGTTCACGTAGATCTTGAGGTCAACATGAGTGAGGTCGGAAACCGTCATGACCTCGCGGCTGGGGTTCACCACCTCGCCCGGCTCGACATTGCGGCTGGTGAGGATGCCGCTGATGGGCGAGCGCAGGCGGGTATATTCGAGCTGCAGATCAGCCTGATCGCGGGCCGCCTGGGCCGCCATGATCTGAGCGGCCGCGGTCTTGATGTCCTGCTCGGCGACCGCGATGCGCTTCAAGTTGGCCCTCGCCTGATCGACAAGAGTCTGGGCCTCTTCAACCCGGCGTTCGGCGTTGTCGTAATTGAGCTTAACGGTATCGCGCTCCTTCTGGGTCACCACCCCGCGACGGAAGAGCTCCTCATAGCGTAGCGCATCCTTTTTCGCATCGGCCAGCACGTCGCGCGCGCTCTCCAGGTTGGCCCTGGTTCTCTGCACGTCGGCCGGGAAAGTGGTCTTCGAGATTTTGAGCACGGTTTCAAGCTGTTCCTTGGCCGCCAGGGCCTTGTCGAGATTGGCCTGGGCCTGGTCGTAGCGTGACTGGAACTCGGCGGCATCGAGCTCGGCCAAAACCTGGTCATTGGTCACGCTCTGGCCCTCAGCGGCCTTGACCGTCATAACGCGGCCCGGCACCTGGAAGGCCAGGTTGGCGTTGGTGGCCTCGATGGTGCCGGAATAGGAGGGCTCGGCATGTTTGTTCATATATTGCCCATAGTAGACCATGCCCCCCACTCCGGCCAGCAGTAGGATAAAGACGATAAAAATGATGCGTTTACGCATGGGGCCCTCCTTGTCGCTTAAAAGTGCGCTCTACCCATGGCGCGTTCCAACCTGGCGTAAGCGATCTGATAATCGCCCAGGGCATTGGCATGATCGGCCTTGGCGCGGGTGAGCAGGGTCTGGGCGTCCAGGACCTCGGTAGCGGTTCCCACCTGCTCCTTGTAGCGCTCCTGACTGATGCGGAAATTTTCTTCGGCCTGCGCAATGGCCTTAAAGGTCACGGCCACCTGTTCTTCGGCATCCTTGATCTCCAGCCAGCTGCTCTTGACCTCAAGCCGGACCTGATCCTGGGTATTGGACAGGGCGTACTCCATCTGGTTGGCGCGCGCTTTTCCGGCATCGACGCGGTCCTTGGTGCGGCCCCATTCCCAGAAGGTCCAGCTGGCCGCGGCCGAGACATACCAGCTTTCCTTGTCCTGATAGATCGTACCGGTGACATCGGGCTTATCGCCGAAGCGCTGGAAATGCCCCACGGCGTTTAAGCTCGGGTAATATTCGCTCCGGGCAATGCGCACCGCACCCCGACTCTGCCGGACCATGAGGTCGGCGGCCTTGATCTCGGCGCGGTGCTTTTCAGCCTCGCTCAGGCATTCATCCAGGGAAGGGGACGGCGGCAGCGTGTTCATGGTGTCCTGCACCTCGACCGCGGTGTTGATGGGACGGCGCAGGATGATATTGAACTGCGACTTGGCCATTTCCACGGCATTGGCCGAATGCAGCGCGTATTTGCGGCCGTTGGCCAGTTCGACCTCGGCGCGCAGCAGGTCGTTGCGCGCGATCATCTGCACGTCATAGAAGCCCTGAGTGTTATCGAGATGGGCCTGCAGCAAGGCCTCGGACTGGCGAGCGACTTCCAGCACCCGCTCGGCCTTCAGAATAGAAAAATAGGCGGTCTTGACCTGCAGAATGGTATCCAGCGTGCGGGCCTGGGTCGCAAAGTCCGCGATATCCACGCCCAGCCGGCTGGCCGCATAGCCCTCGCGAATGGCGCCGCCGGCAAAAAGCGGCTGCTTGATGTCAAAGGCCCAGGTGTAGTTGTCCCGGGTGCCGCCTACGATGTATCCGGCCGGCAGCAGGGGCGGGAAACCCTGAAAATAGGAATGCGGATCGCGGTTCAAGAGGGTGTAGGTGTAACTGGTGCTGACCTTGGGCAGAAAAGCAGTGAAGGCCTCCTTGCGCTGGGATTCGGCCGCCAAGAGCCCCTCCTGCGCGCTCAAGATGCCCAAACTCTGCCGCGTGGCAATGGCGATGCTCTCATCCAGCGTCAGGATCTCAGCGGGCTGCGCCGACCAGAGCGGTCCGGCCAGGGCGAGCATGAAAGCAAGGGTTTTCAGGGTAATATTCAAAACCGCACGCATGGCTACCTCCTAAAAGATCATGTTTGTTTGATGGCCCTCAGGACCAAACGCTCAATCTCCGCGTTGCCGCGGGCCAGGAAATCATCGTCGATATCCTTGACCACCCCCCTGATACTGGGATGCGCCAAGATCATGGGGCCGATTACCTTGGAGAAGATCAGGGCGCCCAAGGTCATGGTGTGGACCAGCACCGGGATGGTCCTTACAAAGGCCCCGGCCTTGGCGCCTTCATCGATAATGCCCACAACCGTTTTAAGGATCAGCGCCAGGTCATCATAAAAAACCTGAGGCAGGTTCACCCCGCCCGAGGCGATCTCGCGCATGATGATGCGTGGCATCTGGGGGTTGGCGTCGAGGGCGGCGGCAAAGCTTCGGATATAGGCCCTCAACTTATCTTCGGGGTCGGTTTGCGTGGCGATATCCTTGGAGAGCCGCTCGGCCGTGGTCCCGATCACATCGTGCAGCACCTCGGCATACAGGGCCTGTTTATCGCCGATGTGGTAATACAGGGCGGCCTTGTTGATTTGGGCGCGCCGGGCGATCTCGTCCACCCGGGCGCCGGCAAAGCCTTGTTCGGCGAATACGTCCTTGGCGGCCTGGATGATGCGCTCACGGCTTTCATCCCTTTTATCGTGCCTGGGTTGGGACATAACGACTCCTTAACCAACCATTTAGTTTAACTATTTGGTTATATATCTGAACGCCTCCCGCCAGTCAAGCATGTTATTATATAGATTAAGCCTCTAAGCATGACAACGATCTCTCTTTCGTTTATAATGCAAGCCATCCCCGGAGAGAGGAGGTATTTGCCATGGCACGGCTCAAACCAGGCGACCGGGCCCCGGACTTCAACCTGCCCGATCAGGACGGGCGGCAGGTCAGTCTTAAGGATTTCAAGGGCTCCAAGCTGCTGCTCTATTTCTATGCCAAGGCCGGGACAGGGGGTTGAACCAGACAGGCCGTCTCGGTCAGAGACGCGATGCCGGAACTGAAAAGCCATGGAGTGCAGGCGATCGGCATCAGCCCCGACAGCCCGGCATCTCTGAAGAAATTCTCCGACAAACAGGGGCTCAATTTCACCCTGCTCTCCGATGCCGATCGAGAAACCGCCAAGGCCTACGGCGCCTGGGGCGAAAAGACCATGTACGGCAAAAAGGTCGAGGGCATTATCCGCTCGGCCTTTTTCATCGATGAGCAGGGAATAATCCGAGGGGCCTTTTACAAGATCAGCCCGGAGGATACGGTGCCCAAGGTCCTGGGCGCCTTGGAATGATATCCTGAAGTGAAACAGTAAAGACCTTGTATTGCTGAAAGGAGGTCAGGATTATGCACTGGCTCGGTTATCACAGCCTCAAGGAGGCCTTTGCGGCGGGTACGACACCGGCGTCCACGGAGCTCAAGGGCTACTACGTCGTCCGCTTGGTGACGGGCATCCTGCCCGATATCCGTTTCTTTTCGCATTGCAAATTTTTCCCTGACGATGTGGCGGTAAATGGCGGCGGATACAATGAGTTCCTGGGCCGGATCAGGATCGGCGACTTCATTACCGAGGATGCGCAGTCCATTTTGGGCGACGGCCAGCAGGTGCTGAGGATCAACTATAATCGTCCGGGCAACCCTTTCTGGCTCAAAGGCTTAAACGATGAGCTAAAAACGCTCCGTCCCGGCTTTTACCTGGGCCGAGGGGTATATCGACTGGGTTCTATTGCCCTCAACACCTTTTATTTTTCGGTGGAACGCATCTCCTAACCTGGTCGGCCTTGCCGCACGCACCCTGTTCCGCATGAAATTCTCTGTGGAGATTCTCTTGACACCATAGGGGGTTCTCGTTATTGTTAACTCTATTGTACTGCAATTAATTGTTCCACAAATGGCATTCAGTCAGAAGCCAAGCACCTAGGAGGAAGGTATGCGAAGACCCGTTCTCGTTTTTTCCATTTTTTTAACCTGCCTCATTTTTTCCCCCGGAGTCATTGCGGCAGGCGCGCTCGCCGACACGGAAGCCGTTGTCTTGAAATCCGCCATCCAGGGTCTGGGAATCAAGAACGTGACGGTAGAGATCAACGTGCCCATCAATGTCCCGCAAAAGACCCGCATCAACAACCTGGGCTTACCTGAGGTCATGCCCGCGGTCACTCTGTGGGGCACGCTTTTAAAGCCGACCTTGGACCCGTCGGACAATACCCCGCGCACGACCATCCTGATCTCCACCTGCTACCGCCGCGAGATCACCATCCTGTTGGGCATGCATTTCCTCGTGCACGGCTACAACGTCTTCTGCTTCGACATCCGCGGCAGCGGCTCATCGGAGGGCAGTTGGTCGGCCTTCGGCCCGGCCGAGCACCACGACGTGGCCTATGTGGTCGACAAATTCATCCCGTCCCAGCCGTGGTCGGACGGCAAGATCGGCATGTACGGCCCATCCTACCTGGGCATCACCCAGTTCCTGGCGGCCGGATTGTGCGAACGGAATGCAGCGGGCGTACCCACGCACCTGAAGGCCCTCTTCCCCTTCGTGCCCATGAGCGATCCCTATCGCATCGTCGTGGCGCACGGCGGCAATATGGATTTTGAATTCATGGCCGCCTGGCTGGTCTTGACCGATTTGCTCACTATCATGACACCCGTGCTGGCCGGCGACCCATTGGCGGTACCGACCGATGCCGGCCAGGTCTGGCTCGAACACTGGAACAATATCGCGACCACCGTAGGCTGGGTCATGGACCCCGAGCATATCTATTATTGCGACTGGTACAAGCACAAGTCAGCCGCCCTGTACTTCCCGGTCAAACCCAAGAACGGCTGGGTTTATGATACCGGTGTGCCCATCGAGGAGGGCACGCATGTCATCCCGGCCAAACTGCCGGTGTTCATAGTGGGCGGCTGGTACGATATCTTTACCATGGGCACCTCGGAATGCTACCAGTACGGCCTGGCGGGTCAGGCCGCGGGCGACAAGGCCATGGTCATAGGGCCCTGGTATCATGCCACCGGCGCCTTCGGTCTGGGTCTGAACGATCTGACGATCGGCAATGTGGCCGCGCGCTGGTTCGACTGGAAAATCAAGGGCAAGGTCGACCCCTTCATGAGCGAATTTCCGGTGCTGCTGTATGTCATGGGCGAGGACCGCTGGCGCGCCGAAAAATCATGGCCTTTGCCGGCTTCCCGCACCCAGTCCAGAACGTACTGCCTTTCCAAACGTGCCGCTTCCCAGGTGGAAGGCGACTGGTTCAGCGACGATAACGCCGCCAACAATTATGCCCTGGTGGACAGCGCCCAGGTAAGCAGTTTCGATTATGCGCCGAGTACCAACCCGGTGCTCAAACACGATCCCACGGACCTGCACGGGCTCGTCTCCCGCTCCGACGCGCGCTGGCTCATGGGCATGCTGGACATGTTCTACGATATATTCCAGTACATGTTCGGTTACAACAATGAGCAGATCTCCCCGTATGAGGACGAGCGCAAGGATGAGGTCGGCGTGCTGACCTTCACCACGGATGAACTGCAGCAGGATGTGGAAATCGTGGGCCCCATGACGCTCACCTTCTGGGCCAGCACCAAGTTCACCGACCCCCTGACCCAGAACAAGGTCGATGCTACCGTGGCCTCGATCAAAAAATTGTTCAACATCACGGACGGCAACCTGCTCCTGGACCTCATCAACCGGCGCGAAGTGCAGTGGGTGGTGGAATTGAACGACGTGTTCGAGAACGGCCGCGCCCGCAACATCACTTCTGGCTGGCTGGCGGCTTCCCAGCGGCCGTACGACCCCCAGAACCCCACCCAGACAGACCCGGGATACACGCCCTTCTACCCCTATTATTACCAGGAGACCTACAATGCCTCCCATCCCCAGTTCAACCTGATCAAGGAAGGCACGGTCTACCGTTACGTGGTGGAGCTCTGGCCAACCTGCAATGTGTTCAAGGCCGGCCACCGCGTGCGTGTAAGCCTGTCAAACTCCGATATCCCGCACCTGCTGCCCTACCTGATCCCGGCCGAGAATACCCTGGTGATCGATGCCAGCCACCAGGCCCGGCTCGATTTCACCGCCACCACGCCTGGCGGTGAAGGCAGCACCTGGAAATGGATCACCGCGACCAAAGGCACGGTCCTCAAGGAGTTCTCCGCGGCCAATACCTATCTCATGGAAGATACGGACCCGGTTACGGCATCCACCACGAGCGGTGAGAGTTCCTCCGACTCTTCACCGGATCAGAGCAAGGCCGCTGGCGACGGCTCCGATGGCGGCGGCTCGTCGGGCGGCTGCTTCATCGCCTGCGCCCTGCTGTAATAGAACTATGCCTTGAGAGGCATGCGTGGAAAAGCGGACCGGGGCTTCCGGGTTTCCTAGGGAAGCCCCGGACGATTGATGATCGCTATACTTTGAAACATGTCATATAAATTATGGGGCCGTCCGGTTTGCAGGATTTATCTTGAGATATCCATCTGCAACATGCACTACGGTTCAACCTCCGATAACCTCAAGGTACTTATCATTCTTGAGATTGGGAAATCGTGTCGCTATCGTGGCAATATCGTTACACTATGCTGGTGAAAAATATGCATCGATATCTTCTGGAGATAGCAACGGCGGGCATCAGCCGCGCGCGTAGCGCGTCGGCCTGGATGTTCTTGTTAGCGGTGATTAAACATTCATAGCTTTACAGTTGAAAGAATCCTCTTTTTTAATTCAGCATCTGCTACTTTCTTTTCTAGTTCGACTCTTTGTTGTTGCTCTTCTTTTTTTGAACGATCTTGCAACTGTTGAGTATAATTTCGATTTGCCATATTCACATAATCTTTCGCGTTATTTATAATATCTTGAATATATCTTTCATCTGTTCCATGCACTTGGATAGAAGCAATATCACCACGAAAGCTATATCGTTCTGGCCCATATCCCATAAGAGCTGAATGCCCCCCTCGTGGATATTGAAATTCCTGCACCCAATCGGAGGGTACGCTCCGACTCAACTTCAGCTTCAAGTGTCCAGGATCAAAATCAAAGCTAATGATTTTAATTGGTTCGAAATCTGGTGGGTCAGTAGCACTCACAACTTGATTCTTAGTTTCGTCATACTTTTGAAGCGCTATAAAAGCATTTCTTCGGCCAATTAATTCCATCTTAATTTTTTCTATCGCCTCTGGTCGATTTGCTGGATCCTGTTGAGTCATTAATTCAACAAGCTCATCAAGGTATGCATAGCCAGCGTTTATATTAGCAATTCTTTTATATCCAGCGCCTTGCAATATTTCTCTAGTAAATAATTCATTGAGAATCAGGCCTAATGAAAATATATCAGCTCGATGGTCTACTTTTGTATTCCTGACACGTTGCTCAGGTGCAGAATATTGAAAATTCGCCATTCTAGTTGAATCTCTCGTCTCGATAGAGGTGTATATTTCTTCTTCCTCGAAGTGAGCGATTCCAAAGTCAGCTACCAATAGATTATTCTCAGGTTGGTCAAAAAGTATATTCTCTGGTTTTAAGTCCCTGTGCCATACTCCCGAGAGATGCGCTGCCTCAACACCGTTCAATATTTGAGAGAATAGTGGCAATATATCATCTTGTTTAATATTGCCCATTAGCAGGCTGTTGAAAAATGATTTTACCGAATGATATTAGCTTTTCATAGATGAGCGGCTGTTGTATACTATAACCAGTTGATATTAAGACTGAAAGGTGGTTGTAGTATGCGAGGAAACGAGGAAGAACAAGACGCGATGTTCAGCTATATAT